>ULQU01007528.1_pt1 | contig 98129 bp, 69 predicted proteins | sample 1954841 | NCBI WGS metagenome assembly ULQU01 (sample SAMEA4835664, study PRJEB28245) | human gut metagenome | biome: gut microbiome; material: fecal sample | place: Denmark | collected 2008
GTTTCTTTGTTACCTCTGTCTCGACTTTTTTGCAGCCGTTCGCAGTAGCAACAACCACGAAACGGCTGCAAAGTTAGGCATTATTTTTAATATTCCAAATTTTTGAGAGATTTTTTTTACTTTCCGCGCAGTTTTTCTTTATACTTCTCCAACTGACGCTCGATTATGCTTACGCAAAGGTCCACTCCTTCTTCAAAAGTATCACACACTTTAGTGGCATGATAATCATTGTTGGTTACATAAGCATGCATGTCCACCTCCTTGTTCTTGGCGGTTTCAGGCTTAACAACCTTCAGGGTTACTTCTACTTTACGAATATTGTCACTTATTTTTTCGAGTTTGCCGACTTTCTTCTGGATGAATTCGTGCAACTTTCCGGTTGCATCAAAATGAATGGCTTGAATCTTAATTTCCATAATGTTCCTCCTTAATTAATTTAAGTGTTAGGTTTATGCCCTCGGATGGGCGTTCAGATATTCCTCTTTAAGTTCGGCCAGCGAGACGTGGGTATAAATAGCCGTTGCTGCCAGACTGGCATGCCCCAACAGTTCCTTCACGCTTTCAATGTCGGCCCCATGGTTGAGCATCGCCGTAGCAAAACTGTGACGCAACACGTGCGGGCTCTTCTTGGCCAGGGTGGTCACGGCCGACAGGCGCTTGTGCACCATTCCCGCCACGTAACCGCGCGTAATACGCAATCCGCCACGCCCCACGAAAAAGGCTCTTTCATGTTCGGCAGCCAGCTCCGGCCGTATGGTCTTCACGTAGCGGCTCAGCTCAGCGGCCAGTTCCTCGCCAAAGGGTATCAGACGCTGTTTGTCGCGTTTTCCCAGCACACTCAGCTGCCGGTCGGCCAGCGACACGTCGGTCAGATCAAGCCCTACCAGCTCCGCCAGACGTATGCCTGTCGAATAGAACGTCAGCAGAATCAGGCGGTCGCGCTGCTGCTCGGGAGTGCTGTCAAACAACTCGTCACTGTCAAACAGGCGGTTCAGCTCTTCCTCACGCAAGAAGGTGGGCAGCGGCTTCCCCAGTTTCGGCCCTTTTACCTCGGCCGCCGGATTCCGGTTGGCCAGACCTTGTTGCATTAAATACTGATAGAACGAACGCACGGCACTCAGCCTGCGGCGCACGTAGGTGGGTTTATAATGGGTTTCCATCATCTGCGCCACCCATCCCCTGATGAGGTCGCGGTCCACGTCCTGCCAGTCCAGCTGACGGTCCGTTGCCTGCAAGTAAGCGCAAAAGTTTTCCAGATCTGCCCGATAGGTTTTCAGGGTCAGTGCCGAACGTCCTTTGTCCGCGCTTATATACCTCAGGAATTTTTCTATCCTATCCATCTCGCTCCGATGTCTTTTCTAAAAGCGAATATACGGTATTTTTTGACGGATTCCAAATTTTCATCCGTCTTTTTTCGGTGTTTTTTCTTTTTAAAATGTCGTTTAACCTCTTTTTGTCTCCTGCATCCTGACGGCAAAAAAAGACCAACGACAAGCCTACTGCACAATTTCCCAGTATTTTTCGAGCGACGGCGGGGTCTCTATACGGCGCCACTCCTCCGTCACATACGGCTCCTGCCGGTTGCCCAGGTTCCGCCACGTCATCCGGAAGCGGTCGGTCCCCATCTGCCTGACGGGGCAGTCCATGCTCCGCTCGCGCACCAGGGTGTCGTTCACATATTCATACGAGCCGCCCGAGCCCTGAAACAGAATGGATGTATCGTTGATGGAATCGTTCAGGAAAGCCATGGTAAAAAATGACTCGTTGCCCACGAATTTCAACTGCCGCACCGCCGCCGGTTTCACGCGCCCCGTATGCGGGTCTACCACTCCCACCAGTTCCCACGTTCCGCGCAGCGGATTGTCACGCCGCGTCTGGCAGGCCAGCGCTACCCCCGCCGCCACCAGTACCACGGCAGCAGCTCCCATCAGCCGCCAGCACACCCGGCGCTGACGCCGGTTCATAAACAGGATGCGCAGCTTTAGCGGCGAATAAAAATAATTGGAATGCAGCGAGAGGCAGGTACGTTTCAGCACACACAGCTGCAACAGACTGAGCTGATACTGGCGGCGGTCCACCCCCTGGCGCAGCAGGTCGGTGTCAACCTCCATTTCCTGCACCCGTTTCAGACTGAAAAACCACAGCCACATAAACGGGTTAAACCAGTTGAGGGCCACCCAGAGCTGAAACAGCAGCAACTGGGCAAAGTGGCGGTGCGTCAAGTGGCTGCGCTCGTGCCGCAGCACCATGTCGTGCAGTTCTCCTTCCGGCAAATCCGCAGGAAGAAAAATACTCCGTCCGTAGGAAAACGGGGCATCATACGGCCCTTCATATACCTGTACGCCGCGCAGCCCCGGCAAATCATACCGCCTTACGGCCACCCGCTTGAAGCGCCGCAGCGCCACCAGCTGCACAAACACGTACAGCAACACCAGTGCCGCGCCACCCACATAAGCCATGCGCCAGCCGTTTTCCACCAGCCACCATCCGGCCGACGACCCTTCAATAATCTGACTCACGGTCAGGTAGCGCCGTGCCCCCTCCGCCGTGGCCGCCACGGCAGCCTCTGTTCCGCCTGGTGGCATCAGACGTATCGGCGAAAGCATGCTTACTCCTGCCGCTGCCACCATGCCGACCAGCAGGTAGGCATAAACCACCCTTACCGGAACACGGCCCTCAAGCAGCAACTTATACAGTACCCACAGCACACCCGTAAGCACCACAAACGAAAGCAGGTGAAAGTCAAACGAAAGCATCATGGCGCCACCTTCCTACTTCTTGTCGATAATGGAAAGAATTTCGTTAATCTCGTCTTCGCCCAGATTCTCCCGGTGGGCAAAAAACGACACCAGCGACGAGAAAGAACCGCTGAAAAACGTATCCTTCACGTGTGTCAGGAACTGTTCGATATATTCCTCCCGCGTCAGCAGGGGCGTGTACCACAGCATCTTGCCCACCAGACGCGACTTGACAAAGCCCTTGGTGGCCAGGATTTTCAAAAACGTAGCCAGCGTGGTGTAAGCAGGCTTCGGATCGGGATAATCGGCCAGAATCTCACCGATAAATCCGCCGCCCGCCGGCATGTTCCATAAATGCTCCATTACCTGGAACTCGGACTTGGTTAAGTTCTTTCTTTTCATATGTATACTAAGGAATTAATGTTCTGCTGCAAATATAATACTAATAACTTAGCAAACATACTAACCGCGTAATATTTACTTTTATTTAACACAAGGTTGTGCGGCCGGGCCTCCGCCCAGCCGCACACCGCATTCCATCCGAACCGACCGCCGCAGATAGAGTCCATCTTATAAGGACCTGACCATATCCAGCCAACAACAAGATTATCCTTCAGTAAAGTTTGCCTCTAAATGATCACCACACGTTAAGCAAACCCGGTTTCCTTAACGTGTAATCAATAACATGTAAAAAAAACACCGATTATTTAACACATTTCAGATACATGTTAAGCATATCAAGATTTTCTATTCATTAATAGATTGAAGAGAGCTATATTGATGTAATAATTCTCCTTCCCCAACTTTGTTTTATACAGCAATCCCTGTTCAACAATCATGTCAAGATATTTACTTGCCGTTTGACGGGTAACCATCATATCCTGTTCCAAAAATTCTATTTTGGTATATGGATGTTTAAAAAGATTATTGAGTAACTCATGTTTATATTTTCGGCCAAAACAAGGTTTCAAGATTTCCTTGTATTCAGTCATAAGGCCGGAAATATGGTTAATTAAATCGATAGTATCACGGGAAGTTTCCTCCACCCCCCTTAAGGATAAAAATAATCCATTCTTCCCATTCTTTCTGGTTTTCAGTATTCTTGTCTCTTATAGCCTGAATCAAATGGTAATACTCTCCCTTATTTTTTGTGATATACCGACTAAGATATAATACAGGTAAATCCAAAAAGCCACTTGTAATAAGCATCAGGATATTGATAATACGCCCTGTGCGGCCATTTCCATCATAAAATGGATGAATACTCTCAAACTGATGGTGAACAATAGCCATCTTTATCAACGGATCGAGGTCACAAAGAGTACTGTCATTGATAAAGGATTCAAGATTCCTCATCAACCGCACAACTTCATCCCCATCCTGAGGAGGTGTATATACCACTACCCCATCGTCTCTTTTAAGCATTGTACCAGGCACCGTTCTGAACCCCGCCTTATTGTGTTCCAACTGCTGCTGAACCTCTTTAATAATATTACACGAAAGCACGTGTTTTTCCCTAACCAGTTCAAAACCTCTCAATATAGCTGCACGATAATTCAAAACCTCCTTAGCTGCAGGATTTGCAAAAGAAGCCATTTCCAAATCCGTCTTATACAAATCATCTTGCGTGGTCACGATATTCTCGACGGATGAACTTTCTTTTGCTTCCTGAAGGGTCAACGTACTAATCAATATTTTTTCATTGGGAATAATTCGTGCTACACCATGCAACTGTGCAAGATAACGATGAGCAGAAACCAGATGTTTCATCACCTCTTTTGTTTCAAGGTCGTAAGGTAGTGGTAAATCAGGAATATAATAAAACTCAGACATAGGTAATGAAAAGCTAATATTATACTACTATCGTATTGAATAAAATTCTCTATAAAATTTCTAGAAGTTTAAAGTTACAGAGTTTTTACGGCATGGCCAACAATTAGTACAAAGAATTTTCGTACCAATAAAGCTACTCGCCTGTAACTAATCCATCTGAAAATGCAGAGGTCTTTTTCCTTGTCTTATCGCTATATTTTTAGTGTCACGCCGTTACAAGCTCAGTATGATTCACTACTTCACATTTAACACAAGGTGTGCGGCCGGGCCTCCGCCCAGCCGCACAACCTGACAAATCCTTTCCGGCTCCGTATTCCGTACCGGACATTCAGGATGAGCTACTTCTTTTTGGGTTCCCGGTTCAGCCGGAACGTAAAGTTCAGCATGACGTAACGCCGCAGCACGTTGCGGTAGGTTTCCGTCTGCATCTGCGCGTTAATGCCGTAGCTGTAGGTCGACATCTTGTTGAGCAGGTCAAAGGCCTCCAGCTGCACGTTCATCAACCCATTGAAGAAAGAACGCGAGAGGTTGGCACTCCAGATCAGCTGGTTCGTATTGAAATTGTCGTTGGAATAGCCGTAACGGCTGTAAAGCGTCAGGTTGGTGCCCAACTGAAAGCCGCCCGGAAGCGGTACGCCGCCACTTACGCCATAGCTGATGTTCAGGGCGTTCAACCCACTGTAGCGGTTGGAAGTGGAGTGTGTCCACTCGGCATTTACGGTTGCCGAACACGAATAATAGTTGTAGTTATAATAGGCATTCAGGCGCTCGCTGGTAATGTAGCGGTCCACCAGAATCCGGCTGCTGGCTGCCTCGCCCGCCAACACGGCATAATCCTCACTGTGGCGGAAGTTGAAGTTGGTGGTAGCCGTAAAATTGATACGTTTTTTCTTGTCCAGCGTGCTGTACCAGGAAAACTGCGAATTCACGCCCCAGTTGCCGTTGATGTTTACCGGCCGATAGGTGGTTACGCCGTTCTGTTCGTTGTAGCTCACCGACTGGGCCAACAGGTCCTGCCACAGGTTGTATTGGGCACTCACCGAAATTCTGCGATAGCGTGGTCCTGCGTAAGTATAGCGCGAATAGCTGACAGCCGCCTCGTGCCGGCGCGTAGGGCGGAGCGCACTGTTACCCAGCCGCACCACCAGCGGCGTGGCATCGTCGCGGTAGTCCACCAGATAAGTGGCGGCCGGCTCACTCTCGGTCATGCCATACCGTACATTGGCATGCGTTTCATGCTTACTGCCATCGTTATAATCAAAATTATATTTTACCGAAGGCTCAAAAAAGGTGTAATGCTTGGTAAAGAGCCGGTCAATCTGGCCGCGCTCATAATCCAGCCGGTCGCTCAGCAACCTCACGGGCAGGTCCACCTCAATGCTATTGTTTTTCCGGTTGTTGCTCCCATAAAAATCTACATTGATATTGGCTCCCATGCGGTGAGTCTGCTTCCAGTTGTCGGCATATTCGGAATTGCTCAGGTCGATATATTCCGTCAGGGCATCCTTGGTGGAGGCCAGGCGGTCAATGTCCCAATCCTCCAGAGCCGTCTGCTCCAGGTGGTAATACGACCGGTCGGCCGAGCGATACTGACGCCGGTAGCTGTATTCGGGAGTAAGCCAAAATCCCAATTTGGAAAATATCAACCTATAGGAATAACCCGCATCCGCGTGCACGTTATAGCTGCGCGTCGGGCTGACGGCATAGCGTTGCTGCGCGTCGCTGCCGTCATAAGCCGATGTGCCGAACAGCTCACGGTTGCGTCCCTGTGCATACAGGCCGCCCACCGCAAAGTCCAGATAGTCACCCCCTATCTTTTGCAGTTTCCAGGTTCCGGTAGCCTCTGCACCGGCATTCAGCGAATAGCCTTCCGTATGCCGGCCCTGCTGCAAGCTGCTGATCAGGTGCTGCCGGTAAAGGGCCGAACTGCCGTCAAAAAACAGGCTGTCGAGCGCTTCACCCATATAATGCTCTGTCAGCTTCTGCTCGTAGCTGGCCCGGCGTGACTGGTCGCGGTTCTCATAGTGTGAATAGTACAGGTTCGGTTTGATGTCTATCGAAATGCCGCGTGAATTCATGGGCGAAAAGCGCACGCCGTTGTTCTGCTGCGGGGTGACGTTAATCGTTCCGTAGTCTCTGATAAACCAGTTGCGGGCCGTACCCTGACGGCTGCTCATGCCGTACACGTTGCCCGTACCGTAGTAGGCCACCGTATTCTGCAGTTCCTCCGTCACCTGCCGGGTGGCCTTAAAGGTTACGGTGTTGTTGATTTTGTAGCGTTTCCGCTTGTCGTTGACCAGCAGGTCAGAGGTCAGTTCGTGCGTACGGATGTTGGCATTGCCGCCGGGCGACTGCCAGTTGCCGTTGGTGTCGTAGTAGCTGTTGGCATACACGTCGTTGGAGTATCCCATAAAGGCCAGACGCGACTGTGGCGTAAAGCGCAGCGCAAAAGCCCGGGCGTTGTAGTGCTTGTCCGTACCGCCCCCCACGGTGGCATTGGCTATCCACCCTATGCTGTATTCCTTTTTCAGGTTCACGTCTACCACCAGCGGGTTACTCGCCCGCTTAAAATCCTCTGCCGTCATGCCCAGCGCCAGCATCCTCTCGGGCGTCCGCTCATACACTTTCACCTTGTCCACCATATAGGACGGCAGGTTTTTGAGTGCCACGGTAGGGTCTCCCTTAAAGAAATCCTCGCCATTCACCAGCAGACTCTGTACCTTCTTTCCGTTGACATAAATCTCACCGCCCGACTTCAACTCCACGCCCGGCAACATGGCAATCAACTTGTCGAGCATAGAGCCGGAGCGCAACTGGAAGGCGTCGGCATTATACACAATCGTATCGCCCTTCATCACCATCTTGATGCGGGTGGCCTTCACTACGGCCTCCGACAGCATGCGGTGGCGGGCCGTCGATTTCTTGCGCATCAGCACTTCGCCAAACGTACCGCTGGTCACACGGTTCTTACGGTACTTGAAATCCACATTCTTATAAGTGGTCTCATAGCCTTTTCTGGAAAACCGAATGATGTATTTTCCCGGTGCTTTCAGCCTTTCAGAAAATTGCCACCAACCATATTTCTTGCTGACAAACCGCTCGGCTACAGTACTGTCGGGGCGCATGAATACCACTTCTACGGAATCCAGTTTTTCTCCCGTAAAGGAATCGTAAATAAATCCATCCACATAGTATGACTGGGCCCGGCCGCACAAGGCCAATGTCGAGAACAAAAGGATTTCCAGAAATTTCTTCATCTGTTTTATTTTTATAATAGTATAGTTTTTGTATGGGGTAAATGTCACCCCATACAAAAATAGTGAAAAACTTTCAGGAGAAATTGCTTCTTTAAAAGAAAATGTTGCAAAATATCACAAAGGGGAATTTACAGGTTGGGCAGTAAGTCATAGATTTAGAAGCTGTTTAAATTTTATTCAAAAATAATTTTATGGCAGCGATATGCATCATGGCTTCGTGCGTGTCAGCCCTGTATTCGTAATCAATGGTCAGCATCCTGAAGTTCTCAAGCCAGGAGAAGGTGCGTTCGACAATCCATCTTTTGGGTAAGAGGACAAATTTGTCCGCCTGCTTGTCAGACCTGAGCACGATGTCCAGTTCGCAACGCAGCAGTTTTCCGGCCATTTCCCTGACGGCATCACCTCTGTACCCTCCGTCAGCCAGAATCCGTTTCAGCCTAGGGAATTTGTATCTCATGGATTCGAGCACCTCTTTCGCCCCGACACTGTCATGAACGTTCGCCGGATGGACTCTCACCGACATGGGCAGCCCCAGAGTGTCAACCACTATGTGCTCCTTCCTTCCCTTTATCTTTTTGTTGCCGTCTATCCCCCTTTGACCGTCTGCATGGTGGGAGGTCCTGACACTCCTCGAGTCGATGATTCCAAGGCTGGGACTCTCCTCCCTGCCTGAAAGACACCGCACAATGCCGCGGAGAGTGTCGAAGATCTCTTCAAGCAAGCCCTCGTTCTTCCACTTGCTGAAATAGTAATACACTGTCTACCACAGAGCGAAATCCGAGGGAAGCATTCTCCACTGCACGCCGGTCTTCACGATGTACAGGATGCCGTCAAAAACAGAGCGCAGAGAATATTTTCTGAATCTTTCTTTGGGGTCCAGCATATTTTTTATAACTTGCCACTGTTTGTCAGTCAGGTTGGTTGGGTATTTGTGCATAACATTAATGTCTTGACAACCTTAAAGTTACGAAAAATATTCCAATTAACTAACTGATTTATAATTAATTATAAATAAATTTAAACAGCTTCTTAGAATTCTTAATGGTGCAGGTTCTATGACCGTTCCGGGAGAAATGATTTTCTTTTGCGATAAAGAGTTTACAAATTGTGTCGGTTATGAGGTTAGTAAATTTGAGGAGTTTGCAAAAATTCTGAAAACTGTAGATGAAGCGACTTCTAATGAAGATATAATGGACTATTTTAAGGACAATAGCTTTTTGCTATGATTTCTCGTTTTTATAGAAAGTTAGAGTATTTCACGGTACGCTGATTTTATGTAGTGTAAGTATTGTCAATAGCAAATCTTTTTCCGACATGCAGTCATTGTTTATTTGGGCTATTTGTATTATTGCTATTTCACTTGTTGTAATAGTTACAGTACGAACACGCCTAAAAAACAAGTCCAAAGAATTGTCGAAACGAATTGCAACCATTACTTCTTATCGGGATATACAAGAAAGCAGAGAAAAAGAATTAAAGCAAAGCAATAAAAGTTTCTTCATTGATATTGAAACTGATTTAAAGAACAGTTTTAAAGGGCATATAATATCTTCTTCGGAAGAAGAACAATTTACGAAATATTATGCAGAGTTCTTCCATGAAGTCATTTCCTTACAGAAAAGTCTTGAAGCATTCCATATAGAACCGTCCGAGACAATCTCAAAATTTACACAAGATTTTGGAAGCATCCACTCAATTGTCAAAAGACATAATGAGCAGGTTATCCAAAATACCCTTGATACCAACAAAGACTTTTTCGACCATTGCCTCAAATACCCATTAGACAAGCAGCAAAGGCGTTCAATCGTGTCCGAGGAAGATAATTGTTTGGTGGTTAGTAGTGCAGGAAGTGGGAAAACATCGTCCATCGTAGGCAAGGTAAGGTATCTGATTGACATCAAACACATCAATCCTCAAAACATTCTTCTTATTAGCTATACAAACAAGGCTGCTGCCGAACTGACGGAAAGAATGAATATTGTGGGGCTAAGAGGATACACCTTTCATAAACTTGCCATTGACATCATTGGAAAAGCAACTGGACAAAAACCCTCTATCTATGATAATACAGACGCACTGTTTGTGAGAATCTATCATAAGTTGTTGGAAGATGAGGATTTCAAAAAGAGTATCGTAGAATACTTTGTTGACTATCAGGTGCAAGAAGCGGATTGGGAACATCGTAAGAATGAACGCAGGCAACAACTCTCCGAATTGAAAGAAGTACGCTTGAAAACTCAATTCCCAGACATGGACGGGAAAGCTATTTATGTTCGGAGTGAGCAGGAACAGAAAATCTGTTTTGCATTATCTTCTTTGGGTGTGAAATTCAGATATGAAGAACCTTATGAACATCCGTTGGCAGATGAAATGCACTCACAATACAGACCCGATTTTTCCATTTACTTTGAGCTGGATGGCAAGACAAAACGTATTTATTTGGAGCATTTTGGTGTGGACGAACATGGACTTGTTCCCACATGGTTTGCAAAAGACAAAGGCATTACTTATGAAGAAGCAAATCAAAAATATAATGACGGAATAACATGGAAAAAAGCAGCCCATGAGAAGTTTGGGACTATATTATTGACAACTTCAAGTGCTGATTTCCATTATTCAGATATTCGGCATACATTAAAAGTGTCATTGGAAAAAGCAGGTGTTCCTGTTCAAGAAAAAACTGATGCAGAATTGTATGATATGGTTCTTCCTCCAAACAGCAAGCAGGAAAAGGCTTTCATTCGGCTTGTTGTAACTTTTATTACATTAATAAAATCAAGCTGTAAGTCCATACAAGAGGTATTGAAACAGGCTAAAAGTGCAGGGGATGAGCGCAGCACATTCATTATAAAAAGAATATTCCAGCCTGTTTATGAGCGGTATATTGAAGAACTGAAAAGCAGTAATCAGATAGATTTTACCGACGCTATTTTGCAAGCCACGGAAATATGCCATTCCTCTCATCCTGTAAAATATGAGTATATTATCGTTGATGAGTTTCAAGACATATCAGTTGACCGTTACAATTTCCTGAAAATACTCCGAGAAGGCAATCCTCCTGCAAAATTGTATTGCGTGGGCGATGATTGGCAATCCATATACCGCTTTTCAGGAAGTGACATGGCTCTTTTCAATCAGTTCTCAGATTATTTCGGTTCAACAGAAATCAATAGAATCGAGACAACATATCGTTTTGGAGAACCTTTGGTAAGCCTGTCATCGCAATTCATACAGCGGAATAAGGCACAGCTAAAAAAGGATATACACCCATTCAATCCACAAGCCAAAACCGACTTACAATTCTGCGCTTATGAACGGCGAGACTATTGTAACGTTATCGGACAATTAGTTACGTCTATTCCTGCGGATAAATCCATCTTCCTATTAGGGCGGTATTCCTTTGATGACTATTACTTATCGTTTTTGTACAAATCAGTGAAAGAAGGCAATCGCTTTTACTACTTCATTGGAGACAGGAAAATTGAATTTTTGACTGTACATAAATCCAAAGGACTTGAAGCGGACTATGTGATAATTCTTCAATGTAATAAAGACGCCTATGGATTTCCTTCAATGGTAAGCGATGACCCTGTTCTTGATTATGTTTTAACTAAAAGCGACCAATATCCGTATGGTGAAGAACGCAGGTTGTTTTATGTGGCTATTACCAGAGCGAAAATAAAGACATACGTACTTTACGACAGACGCTTCCCATCCGTTTTTGTTGACGAGTTTTTACACCCTGAAAAGGTTACGGAAGAAAGTTATGTCAAGCACCCTAATGCCAATAAGAAATGGACACGCAGTGCTGACAAATTCCTACTTACCCTTTACCATGAAGGAAAGAGCATAAAGTATATCGCAGAGAAAATGGGAAGAAGTCAAACTTCTATTGTGATGCGGATAGGAAAATTAGAAGGTAAGCAATAATAAAAACGCTCGTTATACCTTTCATTCGATAAATTGTACTACCTTTGCATAACAAGAGTTGTTTGACAGAAAGAAACGCAACGCATATCGCAGAATTTGTAACCGTTGCCAAGTCATTACCTCATTTTATGAGAAAATCTCATAAGTAGCTTATTTCTAATATATTCCTATTTTAATATCGTTTTTTTAGACAAAAACCGCTTTCAGTTTTCATTTCATCCAGCAATTCATCAGAAATAGCATGTGATTTGCCATACCGCTGACAATTTCCCAAACGAGCCGTAACGTATGCCACCAACCCTGTATAGCCGGTAGCCAATGACAGGTCGGCTTTCATTCTGCGGGGTGACAGAAAACTGATTCGCTGGTCAATACGCGCAAGCATGCCCTGCACTTCATCATACCGAAGCAATCCATAATCTGCCAAATAAAGTAACGACCAGCCTATTCCCAATAAACCATGAGAAAAGGTAAACGGAATGCTATTAGCCTTACTCAAAGAATGGCCAATATCCTGCAAAAGCGAAATGGCCATGGATTTGTGTTTAATATCATGTGTCAAGCCGTAATATAGCAACAAAAGAAGCATGAAGCCCGCTTTACCTTCATAGAGGCCGCTATCACATGATACCCGTTGTTGGCAATAATCCAGTATTTGAGCCAATATACTGTCAATGCATTCACCTACATAAGGTGCCACATTATACATGGACATACAAACGGATATCGGTAACTGCTTTTCCATTCTTACTGCTTATTATTAATACTCGTTCAATTCATGTTTCTCATTACCCCTACCCCATAATGGGTCGTAATAACAGTGTATGCAGCATGTAATGATGCCTGCAAAATATAATTATTTGCTCTTCGCAAACGTTTGCAAAATTACATAAGAAAAGTTTGAAACCCAAAGAAAAAGTTTTCTAAATATTTTAATAAAAAAACTATAAATCAATTTGTTACGTAAATTTATCATCAAAAAAGTTTTCTCATAATCAATAAAAATTTACACATTATCAAATACGACTATTCTGTAGTTTATTAAGTTAAGAACTAGCCATTTGGGGAAACACTATTTACAGTTACCTCACTCTGTCTTCCACAATATCCTATTCAAAAAAACATCAATTGTAAATATAAATTGATTGTACATAAACATGTTTTTGTAAGCATACTTTCTTTCATTTCCCTTCAAAAATCAGAATGAGATACACCAAACAACCGGCGACGACAATATGACATGATTTTCTCCCTTTTCCTACACATGTGAATGTTTATTTAAGTCGTAAGCCGTACAAAAGTATAAATTTTATTCAAGCTACGGGAAACGGAATTTCTAAAAATGAAAAGCACCCTTCCTGTTTCAACAAGGCGGGACCTTGTTGAAACAGGAAGGGACGCTGTAAAAAGAAAGTCCGACCTTATCTTTTTTTGCCCGGCTCCGTCGTGCCATATCTCCTGCACCCGCCCCCGTTGTCTGCCTGCAAGGACAAGAAGAGGGGAAGGTGCGGCAGGACAAGCCGAGGCGGAGCAAAAAACGTAAAAAGCAGAAAAAAAACAAAAAAAATGTTTCGCGCTTTGCGGGAGTTCTGCTAACTTTGCACCCGTTTATTCAAAAAAAAAGAAGTTCATGATACGCCAATGTGCTATTCTTTTCGGTTGCCTGGCTTTGGGCGAACTGATTATTTACCTGACTCACATTCCGCTGCCTTCCAGCATTCTGGGCATGCTGCTGCTCACGTTTTTCCTGAAGGCCGGCTGGATTAAGCTCAAATGGGTGCAAGGGCTCTCCGACTTTCTGGTGGCCAACATCGGTTTCTTTTTCGTGCCGCCCGGCGTGGCCCTGATGCTCTACTTCGACATTATCGAGGCCCAGTTCTGGCCCATTGTGTGCGCCTCGGTGGTGAGCACGGTGCTGGTGCTGGCCATTACGGGATGGATTCACCAGACGCTGACCCGCGGAAAGAAAGGCCCTGAAACCAATGAAGGAAAGGAGGGCGAGGCATGAGCTACGTGAACAACGAATTTTTCCTGATTGCGCTGACCTTTACGCTCTATTTTCTGGCCAAGCAGCTCAACAAGCGCACTGGCTGGGTGCTGCTCAACCCGATTCTGCTGACCATTGCGGCCCTGATTGCGTTTCTGAAGCTCACGGGCGTGAGCTACGACACCTACAACCAGGGCGGGCACCTCATTGAGTTCTGGCTGCGGCCGGCCGTAGTGGCCCTGGGCGTGCCCCTCTACCTGCAGCTGGAGACCATCAAGAAGCAGTTTCTGCCCATCCTGATTTCGGAACTGGCCGGCTGCGTGACGGGCATCGTGTCGGTGGTGCTGATAGCCCGGTCGATGGGTGCCTCACGCGACGTGATTCTCTCGCTGGCGCCCAAGTCGGTAACCACGCCCATTGCCATGGAGGTGACGCGCGCCGTGGGCGGTCTGCCCTCACTGACGGCGGCCGTGGTGGTATGCGTGGGGCTGCTGGGCGCCGTGGTGGGCTACAAGACGATGCACGTGGCCCACGTACACGGCAGCATGGCGCAGGGCCTGTCGATGGGTACGGCGGCCCACGCCGTGGGTACGGCCACGTCGATGGACGTCAGCCGCCTGCACGGGGCCTACGCCAGTCTGGGCCTGACGCTCAACGGCATCCTCACGGCCCTGCTCACCCCCACCATCCTGCACCTGATGGGCTTTTAACCCCCTGAATAACCATGAAATTATGGCCCCGGCCTCCCATAAAGCAGCGAGGAGCCGGGGCTTATTCGGTGCGTTTTTTGTACCTTTGCTGCGCAGGGACGGCCCCGGAAATCCGGCACTCCCCTGCACGAGAACAGGAAAAAAATGAATCTCCAAAACGGCAAGACATGATACTACAATACCAATATCTCAAACCCCGCCCGGGCGGCCTCGCGGCACAACTCGACGACTTGGCGGCACAACTCGACCGCCTCACGGAAGGCGGCCGGCAGGTGGTGGTCGCGCGCGTGTACTTCAGCGACCTGCAGAACCAGGCGGACACCTACGCCGCCCACGCCCTGAGCCGGCGGCTGGACGAGGGCTTCGTGAGTCTGATTGAACAACCGCCGCTTGACGGCACCAAGATATGCGTGCTCGTGGCCAGCGCACCGAAAGGAAGTTTCAGCACGGAGGGCACGCCCGACAGACGCGTGGTGAGGGAAGACGGCTGCATCCACCTTTACCAGCGCGCACGCCTGACGCCCGACGAGGCGCGGGGGCTGAGCGTGGAAGAACAGACGGAACGGCTCTTTGAGCGCCACACCGGCTGGCTCAGGGAGTGGGGACTGAACCTGAAGGACCACTGCCACCGCACGTGGATTTACGTGCGCGACATCGACCACAACTACGCCGGCGTGGTGAGCGGCCGCAACCACGTGTTCGGCCGCGAGGGCCTGACCACCGACACGCACTTCATTGCCTCGACCGGCATAGGCGGCGACGGCCCCCACGCGGAAGCGGCCGTATGTATCGACTTCTACTCCACCAGCGCCCACAGCGGCGTACAATACCTGCAGGCGCTGGACTACCTGAACCCCACGGCCGAATACGGCGTGGCCTTTGAACGCGGCACGCTGCTGCACCTGCCGGAGCAGACGCACGGCTTTATTTCGGGCACGGCCAGCATTGACCGCCACGGCCGGATACTCTACCCCACCAGCGTAGAACAACAGACGGAGCGCCTGTTTCTGAACATCAGCCGGCTGCTGGAAGACGGCGGAATGACGCTGGAGGACGCGGCTTACTTTACGGTGTACCTGCGCGACGTGGCCGACTATGCCGCCACGGCCCGCTACATGCAGCAACACTACCCCCACACGCCGTGGTTCATCTCTCTGGCACGCGTGTGCCGCCCGGGCTGGCTCATCGAGGTGGAGTGTCACGCCACACGCCCGCAATAGCCCCGCCACTCCCCCCGGAACTCACGATATACATACAGAACAAAAAAAGATACGCCGTCCGGCCTGCTTCTTCGCCCTGTAGGGTGGAAGCGGGCCGGACGGCGTTCATGACATTCAGAGGCGGCGGATTCGCGCGTCAGCCCTGCATGAGCTGCAGAATCTCGCGGGTATTGTCGGGCGTCAGGCGCACGTAACTGCCCACCTGCGGCCCCTTGAGGCGGTGGAGCTTGTCGGTAATCGTGTCCACGTCGGGACGCTCAATGCCCAGCTGCGCCAGCGTGACGGGCAGCCCGAGGCCCTGCCAGTAGCGGCGCAGGCAAGCCACCCCCTCGAGGGCCGTGACCGTGTCGTCGGACGCCGGCCGGACATCCCACACGCGGCAGGCAAACTGCACCACCTTTTGCGGATGATGGTGGGCCATCCAGGTGAGCCAGGCGGGGAACACCACGGCCAGGCCGGCACCGTGAGCCACGTCGTAGAGGGCACTGATTTCGTGCTCCAGGAAGTGGGAATACCAGTCCTCCTCGCGCCCTACGCCGCACACACCGTTGTGGGCCAGCGTGCCGCTCCACATCAGGTTGGCGCGGGCGTCGTAGTCGTCGGGGCAATCCATTACGCGGCGGCCCTGCTCAATGATGGCGCAGAGCAGTCCTTCGCAAAGGCGGTCGGTGGTTTCGCAATGGGGCGTGTTGGTGAAGTAGCGCTCCATGATGTGTGCCATCATGTCGGCAATGCCGCAGGCCGTCTGGAAGGGCGGCAGGGTGAACGTCAGCTCGGGATTCATGACGGCAAACACGGGGCGCAATACCTTGGGCGTGCGCAGACTGACCTTGACGAGACCCTCGCGGCGCGTGATGACGGAATTGCCCGAACCCTCGCTTCCGGCGGCGGGAATGGTGAGCACCACACCCACCTTGAGGGCACGCTCCACGGGGACGTTAAGACCGTAGAAATCCCAGAAGTCGCCGTCGTAGCACACGCCGGCGGCTATGGCCTTGGCGGTGTCGATAACCGAACCGCCGCCCACGGCCAGCAGGAAGTCGACGTGCTCGCGGCGCGCCAGGTCGATGCCCTCATACACCTTGTCGTCGAGCGGATTGGGCTGCACGCCACCCAGCGTGACGCAAGCCAGGCCGGCCTGGAGAAGCTGGTCGGTCAGCTGCCGGAGCAGGCCGCTGCGCACCACGTGGCCCTGCCCGTAGACCACCAACACGCGGGTGGCACCATACGCCCGGCACAGCGCGCCGGCCTGCTGCTCGGTGCCCCGCCCGAATACGAACTCGGTGGGGCTGTAGAAACTGAAATGATTCATAAGTTCAAATCTTGTAACGGTTTTCAAGTCGTACCACAAAATTACGCAATAATCGCGTGCAGCCGACGCCCCGGCAGTCAAAAAAAACACGGGGCGTCGGGCATGACACCCGGAAAAGGGGCGGTTTTTCAACCGACACAGACACAAAAACTTCAGGCACAACGACTACGGAAAGAATATTTTTCCGTAATTTTGCACCCTGAAACAAGGTATTAGACACAATTTTATTCATATGAAAGATATTCGTAACATCGCCATCATTGCCCACGTGGACCATGGTAAGACCACGCTGGTGGACAAGATGCTGCTCGCAGGTAACTTATTCAGAGCCAATCAGAAAACAGACGACCTCATGTTGGATAACAACGACCTGGAGCGCGAACGCGGAATCACGATCCTTTCGAAAAACGTTTCCATCAACTACAAAGACGTCAAAATCAACATCATCGACACCCCGGGACACTCCGACTTTGGCGGTGAGGTAGAACGCGTGCTGAACATGGCCGACGGATGCCTGCTGCTGGTTGACGCTTTTGAAGGCCCGATGCCACAAACGCGCTTCGTGCTGCAGAAAGCCCTGCAAATCGGATTGAAACCCATCGTGGTGGTCAACAAGGTGGACAAACCCAACTGCCGCCCCGAAGAGGTGTACGAAATGGTGTTCGACCTCATGTGCGACCTGAACGCTACCGAGGAGCAGCTCGACTTCCCGGTGGTTTACGGTTCGGCCAAGAACAACTGGATGGGTGAAGACTGGCAGCAGCCGACGGACAACATCAACTATCTGCTCGACAAGATCATCGAAGTCATTCCCGCACCTCACCAGTTGGAGGGTACGCCGCAGATGCTCATCACCTCGCTCGACTACTCCAACTACACGGGCCGTATTGCCGTGGGCCGCGTACACCGCGGTGTCATCCGCGAAGGCATGAACTGCACCATCGCTCACCGCGACGGCACCACCGAACGCACCAAAATCAAGGAAGTACAGACTTTTGAGGGCATGGGACGCCGCAAGGTAGAGTCGGTAGAGAGCGGCGACATCTGCGCCGTAGTCGGCCTGGAGAACTTTGAAATCGGCGACACCATCTGCGACTTCGAGAACCCCGAACCGCTGCCCCCCATCGCCATCGACGAGCCTACCATGAGTATGCTCTTCACCATCAACAACTCGCCGTTCTTCGGCAAGGAAGGCAAATACTGCACCAGCCGCCACATCAACGACCGCCTCGAAAAGGAACTGGAAAAAGACCTGGCCCTGCGCGTAGAAAAAACCGAAGGCGCCGACCGCTGGATTGTTTCCGGCCGCGGTGTGCTCCACCTCTCCATCCTCATCGAGACCATGCGTCGCGAGGGATACGAGCTGCAGGTAGGCCAGCCGCAGGTCATCATGAAAGAGATTGACGGCGTGAAGTGCGAGCCGATTGAGGAACTCACCATCAACGTGCCCGAGGAATTTGCCAGCAAGATGATTGACATGGTTACCCGCCGCAAGGGCGAAATGACCTCGATGCAGAACCTGGGCGAGCGCGTGGACATTGAATTCAACATCCCCTCACGCGGCATCATCGGTCTGCGTACCAACGTGCTGACCGCCAGCCAGGGCGAAGCCATCATGGCCCACCGCTTCAAGGAGTACCAGCCGTTTAAGGGCGAGATTCAGCGCCGTACCAACGGCTCCATGATTGCCATGGAGAGCGGAACGGCCTTTGCCTATGCCATAGACCACCTGCAGGACCGTGGAAAATTCTTCATCAACCCGCAGGACGAGGTGTACGCCGGCCAAGTGGTGGGCGAACACGTACATGAGAATGATTTGGTGGTAAACGTGACGAAAGCCAAGCAGCTCACCAACATGCGCGCCAGCGGAGCGGACGACAAGGCCCGCATTGTGCCGCCCGTGATTTTCTCGCTGGAAGAGGCGCTGGAATACATCAAGGAAGACGAATACGTGGAAGTGACGCCCAAGAGCATGCGTATGCGCAAGGTAATCCTTGACCATACGGCCCGCAAGCGTGCTGACCGCTAAAAAGCGCACCGCCGCAAGCCGCCCCGCCGCTTGTGGCGGGGCGTAGCGCCATACTGGCAGAGGCTCCAACGGCATAAAAAACGGCACGCCGTTTTGCCCGGAAAGAAATATCGCCTAAATTTGCAGAATGGAGGGTACGCACGTCCCCGCCGGCCTATCTTATGCAACCTTATCCCATACAAACGACACTGAACACCAATGAAAAAAAACGTGCTGCTATGGCTGTGGTGCGCCGCATTCAGCTGCGCCGCGGCAGCCACGCCCGTCGACGGGCTGCTGGAGCGCATTGACGAGGGCGCCTCTAAAAAAATCGTCATTGAAAAACAACCGTCGGACACTGACTTTTTTGAACTCGACCAAAAGGGCCGGAAAGTGGTGGTGCGCGGCAACACCTACGTGAACATCGCGGCCGGCATTCACTGGTATCTGAAGCACTACGCCGGTATCCACCTCTCATGGAACGGCATGCAGGCCGACCTGCCTGAAGTGCTGCCGCCCGTAAACAAGCCCGAACGCCGCACTACCCGCGCACACTACCGCTACTACCTGAACTACTGCACCCACTCCTACACCATGGCGTTTTGGGACTGGAAGCGCTGGGAGCAGGAAATTGACTGGATGGCGCTGCACGGCATTAACCTGCCCCTCTGCATTGTGGGTACTGACGTGGTGTGGCGCAACGTACTGCTGCGTCTGGGCTACAGCAAGGACGAGGCCAACCGCTTTATTGCCGGACCGGGCTTTCAGGCCTGGTGGCTGATGAACAACCTGGAGGGCTGGGGCGGTCCGAACACGGACCATTGGTATGCCCAGCGCGAGACGCTGCAAAAACGCATACTCAAGCGCATGCGCGAAATGGACATCATGCCGGTACTGCCGGGCTACTCGGGCATGGTGCCGCACAACGCCCGCCAGCGACTGGGGCTGGACGTGGCCGACCCGGGCACGTGGAACGCCTATCCGCGCCCGGCCTTTTTGCTGCCTACCGACAAACGCTTTGCAGAAATAGCCGACATTTACTACAAGGAAATGACCCGCCTTTACGGCAAGGCTGACTTTTACAGCATGGACCCCTTTCATGAGGGCGGGCGCACGGCGGGCGTTGACCTGGGCGCGGCCGGAAAAGCCATCATGCAGGCCATGAAACGCCACAATCCGCACGCCACATGGGTGGCGCAGGCCTGGGGCAACTGCCCGTATCCGCAAATGATAGAGCCGCTGGAGAGGGGCGACCTGCTGGTGCTCGACCTGTTTTCCGAAAGCCGCCCGCAATGGGGCGACTCAGCCTCGACCTGGCGGCGCAAAAACGGATTCGGCGGGCATAACTGGATTTACTGCATGCTGCTGAACTTTGGCGGCAACGTGGGCCTGCACGGCAAAATGCAGCACGTGATCGACGAATACTACAAAGCCTGCCAGAGCCCGTTCGGACAAACACTGCGCGGCGTGGGACTGACCATGGAGGGCGCGGAAAACAACCCCGTGATGTACGAACTGCTGACGGAACTGCCCTGGCGCCCGGCCCACTTCAGCAAAGACGAGTGGCTGACGAGCTACGTGCGCGCCCGCTACGGCCGAGCTGACTCCACCCTGGTGGCCGCCTGGCGCCTGCTGGGCAACTCCATTTACAACTGCCCGGTGGCCTCCACGCAGCAGGGCACGCACGAATCCGTGTTCTGCGCACGGCCCAGCGACGCGCCCTATCAGGTGTCAAGTTGGGCCGAAACGAGCGACTACTACCAGCCGGCCGACGTATGGCGGGCGGCACAGATGATGCTGAGCGTGGCCGACAGTTTCCGCACCAACAACAACTTTACGTATGACCTGACTGACGTGGTGCGGCAGGCGCTGGCCGAAAAGGGCCGCGCCACGATGAAAGTGCTCACCGCCGCAGCCCGCGCCCGCGACAAGGGGCTGTACCGCGCGGCGGCCGAACGTTTTCTACACCTGATCATGCTGCAGGACGAGCTGCTGGCCACCCGGCCGGAATTCCGCGTGGGCACGTGGCTCAGCCGCGCCCGCGCCCTGGGCGCCGATGCGGCCGAACGCGACTGGCTGGAATGGAACGCGCGCGTACAAATCACTACGTGGGGCAACCGCGCCGCCGCCGAACAGGGCGGCCTGCGCGACTATGCGCACCGCGAATGGAACGGCCTGCTGCGTGACTTTTACGCCCCGCGCTGGCGCACCTGGTTCAACCTCCGGCTGCAGCACTGGAACGAGCCGAACATGCCGCGCCCCGACTTTTACGCCATGGACGAGGCCTGGACGCTGCAACACCAGCCCTACTCCGCCGCGCCTGAGGGCGACTGCGTCAGCGTGGCGCGCCGCGTGTGGGCCGATGCCTTCGGCAACGACTGAGCCGTAGCCACCCGCTCCCTGCCCAAAAACAGCCCCGCCGCACAATGCCTGTGCGGCGGGGCTATTGTATGACCAGCCCAAACAAGCGGCCGGCTGCCGCGCGGCGGCGTAACGGCGCTCACAAAAGGCTGCGCGGTGAGCGCACATGCGGAATGAAACCACCGACCGACAGCGGCGCACGACAAACGCCGATGCGCCGCCCGGCCACCACGCCAAAACAAGGTCGGACCTTGACAAAATAAGGTCCGACCTTGTTTTTCCGAGAAGCCACCTTGTTTTCACCAAAGTGCCGCCTTGGTTTCATCATGCCGCCGGAACAGCACGCCGCGCCTACTGCTGCGCGGAACGGCGTTTGATATGACAGGTAATGGGATAATGGTCGGAAAGCTGGCCCGAAGAGCGGTCTATGCGGCAGGAAAACACGCGCCATTCGGGCGAGACAAAGAGGTGGTCAATACGCACGTAGATGGCGTCGCGGTTAAACGAGCGGCCGATGCCGTTTCCCGTCTGTTCGTAGGCATCGTCCAGCACCTGCGCGATGCGGTGACGGCTGTAGGAAACGGGCGTATCGTTGAAGTCGCCGCATACCACGAAACTGCGTTCAGGATGCCGCGCCACGTAACTTGCCACCGAGTCGGCCTGCCGGGCACGCTCCACGGCCGACTGCGAAAACTTGCGTACAATACTCAGATGCTCCCGCTCGCCTTCCTTCAGTTCCTGACGGCCGGGCTGATGCACCATCTCGCGATAGGCCGAGCGCTCCTCGGCCGAAAGGTGATTGCTCTCAAAATGACAGTTGATGACGTTGAGCGTGTCACCCTTTCCGATAAGTATCTTGAAAAGGGCCGCACCGTTGGTGGCGGAGCTGCACAGCTTGCGCTTGCCCACAATGGGATAGCGCGAAAACACGGTCAGTCCGTTCGAGCCGCCCGGCCCCACAATCTGCACCGTGTCGCAATAGGGCAGCGTGCGCACAAACGGGTCGCCGTGACTCTCCTTCCAGAGCTTCACGCTGAGCGCGGCCTCCTGTGCACAGATAATGTCGGCCCCCGAGCGCGAAAGGTAGCGCAGCATCGACGTCCGTCCGTCGGCATCCTTTTCCTTAGGATTATAGCCCATCACGTTAAAGGACATGAGTTTCAGGCTCTGCTTCGGTGCCGGTGACGGCAGATTGACGGGCACGTACTGCCGGATGGTCAGGCAGCACCCCAGCAACCCTACGATGGGAATCCACACGCGCTGCCGGCACAGCAGCAGCGTAAACACCAGCATACACACCACCCCGGCCAGAAAAGCCGGAAACATCAGGCCCATCCAGGCCAGAATGCCCAGCCCGTCGGGATGCACGTGGACACTGGCGGCCGACACCCACAACAACGCCACAACGGCCAGCGCACAACCGGCCACCAGGCGCGAGTAAAAGGTATATACGCCGCCCTTCTTGCTGCGACGCCGCCTGCGGCTACCCTGACCGCTGCGGCTGCCGCCACGCTGGGAAGAAGAAGATGTTTGTCGCAAAATGTTGAGAATAAGTGTAAGTCAGATTCTTTTCAAGGATACGCCGCCCGCTCTTTTCCGACGCCGCTCCTCCGGATGAGGGAAGTTGACTACGACTGGCTGTTGCGGAAAAGGTCGCGCTTCTCCTCCTCAGTCAGGCTCTCGTAGCCCGAGCGTTTGATTTTTTCCAGGATGTCAGCCTGACGCCGGCTCTGCGTCTTGCGGCCCACATGCTGGCGGGCTGCTGCCGTAAAGCGCTTGCGGAAACGGTCGCGCCAGCTTTCCTTGCGTCCGGCCCACTCGTCCCAGCCGTTAAAGCCGCCGCCATTGCGCCGGCGGTTGTTGCGCCGCCAGTACAGAATGAGCAGCCACCCGAAGAGCATACCGCCCAGATGGGCGCAGTGGGCCACGTTGCCGCCGCTGTCGCTCAGGGCCGAAAACAGCTCAATGGCCGCAAACAGGAATACAAAGTATTTGGCCTTCATCGGGATGGGCGGAATGAGCAGCATGATGCGCTCATTGGGAAACGTCATGCCAAAGGCCAGCAAAATGCCGTAAATGGCGCCCGAAGCGCCCACCGTAGGCGCCAGCGCGCCCAAAAATCCGCTGTAAAGCTGCACGAACTGGAACACCTCCTGCGAGAGGCCGGCACCTATGCCGCACACCATGTAGAACAGCAGGAAGCGCCGCGAGCCCCAGGCCATCTCGATGATGCGCCCGAACATCCACAGCGAGAACATGTTGAAAAACAGATGCCAGAACCCCGCATGCACAAACATGTAGGTCAGCAGCTGGTAAATCTTGAAATAGGGCGACCACACAAAGTGCAGCCCCAGCATCCCCTCGAGCCAGATGCCATAGCGCGTGGCCACGAGTGTGCCCAAATACACCAGGACGTTGATGATGAGCAGGTTTTTCGTAACGGGAGGAAGCGACTGATTCATATCTCTTTTCGGTTTTAGAGTCGTAATAATTTGTTCCGGCCGCAAATATACAAATAAATATTGAATAGCCGGTGTCCCGAAGCCCGCCACAATTCCGCCAATCATCAGGCCGGCAAGCAAAAAAAGCGGAGCCGTCCCCCTCAGCGCGCCTTCGGATATGGCGCATGGCGGACAGCTCCGTTTTTGTTTTCTCTTTATATCGGTATACCCTTACTTGGTCTGGGCAGCTCCGGCAGGCTCAGCCGTCTTGGCCTCAGCGGCCTTGGCGTCCTTGATGCCCAGCAGCTCAACCTTGAATATCAGGGTGGAGTAAGGCGGGATGTCGCGTGTGCCGCGTTCGCCGTAAGCCAGGTCGTAGGGAATGTAAAGCTCCCACGTAGAGCCCACAGGCATCATCTTCAGGGCCTGCTGCCAGCCCTTGATTACCTGGTTCACCTTGAACGTGGCAGCCTTGCCGCGCTTGTACGACGAGTCGAACACCGTACCGTCAATCAGTCGGCCCTCGTAGTTCACCTCCACCTCGGCCGTATCGGTGGGCAGAGCGCCGTTGCCTTTGGTCAGCACCTTGTACTGCAAGCCGTTTTTCTCCGTCTTTACGCCCTTGTTCTTGGCGTTCTTGGTCAGGTAGTCGGCGTTAGCCATCTTCAGGGTATTCATGAAATACTCGCTCTGGCGCTCCAGCAGCTTCAGGGCCTCTTCCTGCGTCAGGGCACCCTTTTGGCCGTTAAGCACCTGCGTCAGGCCCTCGTTGAGCTTGTCCAGCTGCAGGAAGGTGGTGTCGGCCTTGCCGGTCACCTGCTTGTTCACCTGCGGCAGCACCTGCTCGCGGTTCATCTGCTGGATGCGCAGTCCGGCCGTATAGGCCACCTGTTTCTTTACCTCGGCCTCGCTGACCTGAGCGTTCAGGCCCTTGATGAATTCTGCCATATAGGTGGTATCTACGCCTTCGCGCTGAACAATATACTGCTTGAGCGACTGTCCCTGCGCCACACCCATGGCGTAGCTGAAGGAGTCGGCCGGCACGGGTTTCACGTCAGCAGCGGCAGCCACCACCGGCTTCACGGTCGATTTTTTCTTGCTGCGGGCCTGCGTGCCCAGGCAGCAGAAGGCGGCCAGCGCCACAATCATCAACGATTTTGCTTTCATTGCGTTGTCTCCCCGTTATTGATTATTTAATGTCAACCAAAGTTACCTTGAACACCAGCGGTGAGAAAGGCGGAATTACCGGGTTGTTCTGGCTGCCATAAGCCATTTCGGCGGGAATACAGATTTCCCATGTTGAGCCTTTGGGCATGTGGGTCAGCGCTACGCCCATACCGGGAATCACGCCCTGCGGAACCATTTCAACCGGTGTGCCTCCGTGCTGGTCGGTTGAATCAAACACCTTGCCGTCGGCCAGACGTCCCTCGTAGGTTACCTTTACCGTGTCGGTAGCCTTGGCCAACGGGCCGTTGCCCTCGGTAATCACACGATAGAGCACACCGCCCTGCAGCGTCTTCACGCCGGCCTGCTTGGCATACTTCTTCACGTAGTCCTCACCGGCCTTCTTTTCCTTTGAGAAGCGTTTTTCCATCTGCTCGCTACGCATCTGTTCCATCTTCTTGTTCACCAGTTCAAAGGCCATTTCGGGAGTCATCTGCTGACCGTTTACCTTGATGATGTCCTTGTTCTTCACACCGGCAATGAATCCGGCCAATACGTTCTTCACGCTCAGGTGACGGGTAGAGTCGTCGCCAAAAATCTGCTGCTCCGTACCGCGAACCATCTGCTGGCTGATTTGCTGGCCAATCTGGATACCTACCAGATAAGCAGCCTTTTTCTTGTCGTCGCCGGCCAGGGCACCTTCCTTCACACCTTTCAGGAATTCGTCGATGTAGGCGGTGTCCACGTTATACTGCTGGCTGATAATTTCTTTCAGGCCCTGTGAGCTGGCCAGTCCCATTTCGTAGCTCAGGGAGTCAACGTCGGTTTTCAGTTTGGCCTTAGGCACTCCGTTGTTACATGCACTCAGCAATGTAACGGCAGCAATGGCTGCAAAAATCAGTTTTTTCATTTCTATTGATAAAGTTATTCTTGTTTGCTCTAATTTATTTTTTCATACACTCCGGGGCCGAATCAGATTACCTCAATCAGCTCCACGTCGAATATCAGCGCCGCATAGGGCGGAATCGAAGCGCCGGCACCTGCTGCGCCGTAGGCCAGCTGATAGGGAATGTAGAAGCGGTACTTGGCGCCCTCGCTCATGAGCTGCAGGCCCTCGGTCCAACCCTTGATTACGCCGTTGAGCGGGAAGGTGGCCGGTTGGTTGCGGCGGTAGGAAGAGTCGAACACCGTGCCGTCAATCAGCGTACCCTCGTAGTGACACTTCACCTGGTCGGTAGCCTTGGGTTTGCGGCCCGTGCCTTCGTTAATCACCTCATACTGCAATCCGCTGGGCAGGGTCATTACGCCCTCCTTCTTGCCGTTGGCTGCCAAAAAGGCTTCGCCCTCCTGACGGCATACGGCGCCGGCCTTTTCGCGCGCTTCCTGCTGGCGGCGCTCACACTCGGCCAGACCCTGCTGCACAATCTGCTGTGCCTCCTGGTCGCCCAGCTGCGGTTGCTTACCTGTCAGAACATCACTCACGGCGGCGGCAAAGTCGGCCACTTCCAGATGTTCCAGACACAAATCTTTCAGTTGGTGGCCGATGGCCATGCCCAACGCATAACTTAATTTGTCCATATCGGTTGGTTCTCGTTGTTTTTAATTATGTTTCTGTTGTCGTGTATTTTACGCGCCGCAAAAGTACAACTTTTTATTTAACGGGCCACCCGAGGCCCCTTCCTTTTTTGGACCGCCGCTCACAATTTTACAAAAATTCCGAATGAAAAGCCCGCCCGTCATGCCGCCGCCCTCGTTTTTTTTACCTACCTTTGTCCGAGGGCGACCGCACCACAGCCTGCCGGACGCCCGCTTAACACCCTCTTTTTGCCATGAAAAAAATCGTATTCCTCACCGGCGCCGGCATGAGCGCCGAAAGCGGCTTCAGCACCTTCCGCGACTCGGGCGGACTCTGGGAGCAGTATCCCGTTGAAAAGGTAGCCACCCCCGAGGGGTGGCAGGCCGACCCTACCCTCGTCACCAACTTCTACAACCAGCTGCGCCGCCAGCTGGTCAAGGCACAGCCCAACGCGGGTCACCGCCTCATTGCGCAACTTGAGGAGCACTTCCAGGTGAGCGTAGTGACGCAAAACGTCGACAACCTGCACGAGCGTGCCGGCTCCACCCGCGTCATCCACCTTCACGGCGAACTCATGAAGGCCTGCTCCTCCCGCTGCCCCGACGACCCGCGCTCGCTCGTCACCCTGCCGGCCGATCATCCCGACATTACCCCCGGACAGCGGGCCACCGACGGCAGTCTGTTGCGGCCGTACATCGTGTTTTTTGGCGAGCCCGTGCCGCGCATGACCGAGGCCTGCCGTGCAGCTGAGCGGGCTGACGTGTTCGTGATTATCGGCACGTCGCTCAACGTGTATCCCGCCGCAGGGCTGCTATACAGTGTGCCGCGTGAGGCCCGCGTGTTTCTGATTGACCCCAAACCCGTTGACACCCACTCCGCGCGCCCCGTCAGCACCCTGGCCTGCACCGCCTCCGAGGGCATGCGCCGTCTGCTCCTGACTGACGAATTCCGCTCCTGACACCACCCCACGGCTGAGAGGCGCGAACAAGGTGGCTTGAAAAAATCCAAGGTCGGACCTCGGATTTTTTTCAAGCTACCTTGTTTTTTCAAACCGCCGCCTTCGCGCCCCGCCTGCCCGCAGGCGGACGGCCTGGCAGCCGCTTAGCTCACCGGCACGTAGCCGCTTTTCATGACAATCTGCTGGCCGCGCGGCGACAGGAGAAAACGGATAAAGGGCTCCACCACGGCCGCGCGGTCAGCCGTATAATAATAATACAGCTCACGGATGATGGGGTAAAGATGGCTGCGGCCGGTGGCCATGCAGGGATAAACAAAGCGGCGCCCGTCGTACGACACCTTAAGCGCCTTCACGCGCGGATTAACGTAAGCCATGCCTACGTAGCCGATGGCACCCCGCGTTTGGCTCACTGACTGGATAACGGCTCCCGTGGCGGGCATGGAGAGCACGCCGGCCATGTAATTTTTTTCACGCAACACACTGGTCTTGAAAAACTCATACGTGCCCGACGAGGTTTCACGCGAATACACAATGATTTTCAGATCCGGTCCGCGCCGGCCGGTGTAAGGGTCACGCACCTGGTTCCAGTTGGTAATCTTACCGCGGAATATGGCCTCAAGCTGGGCGCGCGTCAGGTGTGAGACAGGATTGTCAGGATGCACGATAACGGCCAAGGCATCATACGCCACCACGGCCTGGCGCAACTGTTTGCCGGCCTTGCTGACCTTAATGCGCTCACCAAATTTGATGGCACGTGAGGCCATGGCGATGTCAGTGGTTCCGTCAAGAAGCGCGGAAATGCCCACACCCGAGCCGCCACCCGTAACGGTAACGCGCGCTCCGGGATGAAGCTGCATGTAAGTTTCGGCACCCTCCTGCGACACGGGCAGCACAGTATCACTACCCTTGATTTTCTGTGCGGCGGCACCGAGCGCAAAGGCCGCGGCCAACATGAGAGCCGCCAATCGGCTAAATGATTTCGTCATAAGCTGTACGATAAAAAAATTATGCCGCGAAATAACCGCTTTCGGGTTTCATTACGGTTGCAGCGATATTACATTTGTGTTGCACCCCACACCGCTCGGGCATGTGTAACGTAATTGTAACAAAAGTGACACACGTTCGTTACGCGCGCCTCGTACTTTTGCGCCAGAAAATGCGAAATAAGGATTATGAAAAAGTTACTGGAGAAGATCGTAACGGGCATCATCACGTGCAGCGGATTCCTGACCAGCGTGGTGATTCTGCTCATTGTGCTGTTTCTCTTTTCAGAAGGGTTCGGCATGTTCTCACAAAAAACCATTGAAGATGGCTACGCCCTGGTGGTTAACCGGCAGAACCCGGTGGATGAGCTCAACGCCAGACAAATCAAGGAAATCTTTGACGAGGACATCACCAACTGGAAACAAGTGGGCGGAACGGACGAGCGCATCATGCTGCTGCGCTTTGACGACATGCCCCGCTACTTCAGCCAGGAACAGCTGGGCGCCAACTATGAACACGCCACCCGCTGCATCGAACAGATGGTAACGGAAAACCGCGGCATCATAGCCTACGTGCCCGAAAACTTTGTGGACGAAGGATTTGAAGGCAAGCGCCTGACGGATCACCGCATCAGTCTGACCGAGGTATTCCTGGGCAAGGAGTGGTTTCCCACCGCCACGCCGGCTCCGCAGTTTGGCTTTGTGCCGCTCGTGCTGGGCACCGTGTGGGTAACGGTGTTCGCCATTCTGTTTGCCCTGCCTTTCGGGCTGGCGGTAGCCATATACCTGTCAGAGGTGGCGTCAGAAAAAATGCGCAAAATGCTCAAGCCCGTAATCGAGCTGCTGGGCGGTATCCCCTCGGTGGTGTACGGCTTTTTCGGTCTGATCGTAATCGTGCCGCTGCTGCAGGACGTGTTTGGCCTGCCGGTGGGTGAGAGCGGTTTGGCCGGCGCGCTGGTACTGGCCATCATGGCCCTGCCCACCATCATCACCGTCAGCCAGGACGCCATGCTCAATTGTCCGCGCGCTCAGCGAGAGGCCAGCCTGGCGCTGGGTGCCTCAAAATGGCAAACCATCTATAAGGTAGTGATGCCCTATTCCGCATCGGGCATCACGTCGGCCGTAGTGCTGGGCATCGGCCGCGCCTTTGGCGAGACTATGGCCGTACTGATGGTAACGGGCAACGCGGCCGTCATCCCGCTGTCCATCACTGACCCGCTGCGCACCATTCCGGCCACCATCGCGGCCGAGCTGGGCGAGGCGCCCGCAGGTGGCCCGCACTATCAGTCGCTCTTCCTGCTGGGCGTAGTGCTGTTTTTCATCACCCTGCTTATCAACAGCAGTGTAGAGTACATCTCCGCACGCAACAAGAAATAATCCGCCCCCCCCGAACATCCCTATTAATCATCGTACACCTCCACCCCATCATGGATAGCGAAAAAAGACTTCAAGCCGGCAACCACGCCGGAAAAATACTGGCTGAGCGCATAGCCTTCAGCCTGTTCCGCCTGCTGAGCGCCGTTATCGTAGGCATCCTGATCATCATCCTGGCGTTTATCATCATTAAAGGAGCCAGCGTGCTCAACTGGGACTTCATCACCACCCCACCCACTGACGGCATGAAAGGCGGCGGCATCTGGCCGGCCATCGTAGGCACGTTTTACCTGATGGCAGGCAGCGCAATATTTGCCTTTCCGCTGGGCATCATGAGCGGCATCTACATGCACGAATATGCCCGCAGCGGCCGCCTGGTACGCTTTATCCGCATGATGACCAACAACCTGGCCGGCATTCCCTCCATCGTGTTCGGACTGTTCGGCATGTCGCTCTTCGTCAACTTTTTCGGTTTTGGCGACAGCATTCTGGCCGGATCGCTCACACTCGGCCTGCTGGCCCTCCCCCTGGTAATCCGCACCACGGAAGAGGCACTCAAAGCCATTCCCGACAGTTTCCGCGAAGGCAGTCTGGCGCTGGGCGCCACCAAGCTGCAAACCATACGCCGCGTGATTCTGCCCATGGCCATGCCCAACATCATTACGGGTCTCATTCTGGCGCTGGGACGCGTGTCGGGCGAAACGGCCCCCATCCTCTTCACCTGCGCCGCCTACTTCCTGCCCCAGCTGCCGCAAAGCGTGTTCGACCAGTGTATGGCCCTGCCCTATCACCTGTACGTGCTGGCCACCAGCGGCACTGACATGGAAAAACAAATACCCATTGCCTACGGTACGGCCCTTGTGCTCATCATCATCATTCTGCTGGTGAACCTGCTGGCCAACACCCTGCGCAACTACTTCCAGAACAAACTCAAAACGCATTGACCCGCGCCATATCCCCACCGACTAAAAAAAACAACCATCATGAATACAACCAACCCCACGCCACAAAACGACGGAAGCAGACTCATTCAGGCCCGGAACGTTGACTTTTACTACGGCACGTTCCATGCCCTGAAAAACATCAACATGTCCATCGGGCGCAATGAGGTAGTGGCCTTTATCGGCCCCTCCGGCTGCGGAAAATCCACCTTTCTGCGCCTCTTCAACCGCATGAACGACCTCATCCCCGGCGCCCGCCTCGAAGGCAGCATCGAAATTGACGGCCGCAACATCTATGACCGCTCAGTCAACGTCGACGAGTTGCGGAAAAACGTCGGCATGGTGTTCCAGCGCCCCAACCCGTTCCCCAAAAGCATCTATGAGAACGTAGCCTACGGCCTGCGCGTGAACGGTGTAAAGGATGAAAAATTCATTGCCGAACGCGTAGAGAAATCACTGCGCGGCGCCGCCTTGTGGGACGAGGTGAAGGACAAACTCAAAAAGTCAGCCTACGCCCTGAGCGGCGGCCAGCAGCAACGCCTGTGCATAGCCCGCGCCATGGCCGTATCGCCCGAAGTGCTGCTCATGGACGAACCCGCCTCCGCCCTCGACCCCATCTCTACAGCCAAGGTCGAAGAACTCATACATGAGCTCAAAACGGACTACACCATCGTCATCGTCACCCACAACATGCAGCAGGCCACCCGCGTAAGTGACAAAACAGCTTTCTTTTATCTGGGCGAGCTCATTGAATATGACGCCACTCCAAAAATATTTACCAACCCGGCCAAGGAAGCCACACAAAACTACATCACCGGACGTTTCGGATAAACACCTTGCGCCACACGCGCAACTCCCATCACAAACCACACCTTAAAAAAACAGCACAACCATGGTAAAATTCGTAGAAGACGAACTCATGGCCATACGCAACGAGGTGCTCGACATGTGGGCACTCGTATATGACCAGATGAAGAATATCAGCGAAGCCCTCCCTACGGCCGACAAGGACAAGGCCGGCGAAGTAATCATCCGCGAAAAACGCGTCAACGCATCAGAACTTAAACTCGACTGCGACATTGAGGACTTTCTCGTTCTCTATAATCCCGTAGCCATTGACATGCGTTTTATCGTGGCCATGCTCAAAATCAATGCCGACCTCGAACGCATCGGCGACTTTGCCGAAAACATCGCACGCTTCATCATCCGGCAGGAAGAACAACCCATTGACCCCACCCTGCTGGCTGACTCCCGCCTGATCGAAATGGCCACAGCCGTACTCGACATGCTCGACACGGCCAAGCGCGCCCTTGAAACCGAAGACATCGCGCTGGCCAACAGCCTGTTTGAAAAGGACAATCTGATAGACGAAATCAACGCAGCCTCCACCACCGTACTGGCCGACTACATCACCCGCAACCCCGACAAAACCGCATTCTGCATCGACTTCAAAAGCGTATTCCTTCGGCTGGAGCGCACCGGTGATCATATCACCAATCTGGCAGAAGAAATCGTGTTCTACCTTGACGCCGTTGTGCTCAAACATTCAGCTGACCGCGGTAACACCGAGCAGGCCCTGCTGCGCAAGATGCAGGCAAACGCCGAATAAAACATCCCCCAGCCCATACCAGTTGCGCCCCACGCCGTTCCGCAATTAACCGGAACCACGCGGGGCGCAACTGGGTTGAAAACACACACATCACAATCCTCCCTCACCCGAGGTAAGGACATAAAAAAAGAAGGCTTATCACCTCCTCAACAATCAAATACCAATTAAAAACTCGCTATCGCAAAAGTTGTAGCGCCTACGGGAATCGAACCCGTATACCATGCGTGAGAGGCATGTATCCTAACCGTTAGATGAAAGCGCCAGATTCAAATAGCGGAAGCTAGGAGATTCGAACTCCTGGTACGGTTACCCGCACGGCAGTTTAGCAAACTGCTGGTTTAAGCCACTCACCCAAACTTCCAATTTACCAACATTGGCTCCCCAATGCGGTGCAAAAGTACGGTAATAATTCAAATTGACCAAACTTTCTACTGTTTTTTTTCAAAAAAAGTTCATTTTTCTACTCTTCTCCATATTTTTCAAAAAAAAATCGCTTTTCGTTTGGTCGTTATTTTTTTATTCTCTATCTTTGCACCGCAATTAAGCAACGGTGCCATAGCTCAGTTGGTAGAGCAAAGGACTGAAAATCCTTGTGTCCCCGGTTCGATTCCTGGTGGCACCACTTTGAAGAAAAGCAAAAGACAGTAAAATCCTGATTTCCAAGCGAAATCGGGATTTTTTGTTTTCCCCCGACACGCAAAAAACGGCAAAATATTACCGTTTGAGGTGGAGATAAAAGGTGGAGCAAAAATCTCCACAGAATTAGAGTCTTTCTCACTGTTTTGCAATGTTTTGCGTATCAAGAAAACGGGTTCGGTTTCCTACTTTTGTCCAAACTATACGGCTTATGACACGCGGAAACAATCTATAAAGACATTCTGCCTGACGTCCCTGCATCTTTATTTTCTGTATAAAACTTATTCATATCAAGATATTTTGTGTATATTGCGCTCGGAAGGAATGACGCGACACTCCATCCGGCACCCTCCACGACTCTTATTATTTTACCCTACCTCCAAAAGATGAAGATATGGATATGAAAAAAACACTACTGACGCTTGCTGCCATGATGTTCGCAACAAGCGCAATGGGACAGCTTCAATACGACATGACTCCGGACACAGGGCCGGTGAAAGGCGGAGCAAACAAAGTGGTCACGGAAGTATTTACCGTAGAAAAGAAAAACGGCAAATGGGTCAGAGCCGGAAAGCCCGACCCCTGGGGCGAAATGGGTGTCTATCCGGAAGAAAGCGAATGCACCTACGACCGAAACGGAAAACTGACAAGCAAGACAACCGTATTTGAAGGCACTAAAACCGAATATGCCTACCAATATACAACCGACGGAAAACTGGCCGAAACCAAAAAGACGGAAAACGGCAAACTGACCTCTGTCATGCGTTACCGATATACGGCCGGCAAACTGACCGGAACGTCGGAAGACACATTCTACAACGGGCAAAAAAGTACGCAGGACTCACCCATCACTACCGGCAAGACCGAGACCGACGCTGCCGGAAACGTTACGGAGCACGGCGACCAGCCCAGTGACTACGTTAAGCGGGACAAACAGGGCCGGCTGCTGGAATTTTCCATCAACAACGAGATGGACGGCTACGTGGACTCGCGCAAATATACCTACGACGAGGAAGGACGTGTCGTAAAAATTGAAGTCAGCGACGGCGACACGCTGACCTACCACTATGTCAAACAGGACGAAAAGGGAAACTGGACCGGCCTGCTCATCGTATCGGGCGAAACTCCCATAGGAGCCGTTGACCGCAAAATCATATACTATTAGGCTCCACTACCCGTTTTCTGCATATTGGCATACATGGCATATCCGCTCCAAGGCTGATATGCCATGTATGTTTCTTGCTCTTCCGCTCATTCATGCAGAACTTCGCTTTTTTTGCAAAAAAAGCACTTGCCTGATGTAGTTTTTTGCCTCTCTCGTGCATCTAACGGGCAGAAACGAACCGATAAGATACGGATATTATGGACGAATCAACTTTTACAAAAGCCATTGAGGCCCATCAGAGCACCATCTATACCGTGTGCTTCATGTTCTCTCACGATAACGACGAGATCAACGACCTGTTTCAGGAAGTACTCATCAACCTTTGGCGGGGCATCGACTCCTTTCGACAACTCAGCCAGATTGACACGTGGATCTGGAAAGTCAGTTTCAATACCTGCCTCACCTGGCAGCGCAAAAAGCGACGACATCCCAGCGTTCCGATCCCCGAGCACCCCAACCTCTTCACCGATTCGGACGAAGACTCCCGCCAAATCCGCCAGCTCTATCAACGTATCCACCGTCTGCGCCCCTTTGACCGCGCCATCGTGCTGCTCTGGCTTGAAAATATGAGCTATGAAGAAATAGGCGCCATTGTGGGCATCTCTGCCAAAAACGTGTCGGTGCGTCTCTACCGTATCAAGGAATCGTTGAAAAAGATGTCTAACCTCCAATAAAAAAGTTTTCCGTCATGAACGACTCTATGACTTCCACCCCCGTTCCCGAACAGGCTACATTCGACGAAATGCGCCGGCAAATTATGCTGCTCAAACAAAAGCTCAACCAAACCTGCCTTGTCAACGAAAAACTCATCAAACAGTCGGCCCGAAACAAGCTGAACGACCTGCAGCGCAAAAGACGCAGAATAAACTGTATTATCCTTTTCGGCCTGCTCTATTGCAACGGCATGTTCTCTTTTCTGGACTATTCGTTCATTCTCATGGTACTCACTACGTGTTTCCTGCTTGCAGCTTATGTGTACCAGCACTTCAGTTCCAAAGGAATTCGCCCGTCCGACATGGCCCGCTGCAGCCTCGTCGAAATCAGCCACTCACTCCTGCGCATGGACCGTCTTAACCAGCGCTGGCTCTATTTCAGCATCCCCTTTGTCATCGGATGGTTTGCCCTGTTTCTCTACGAGAGCTACACCAAATCAGGAGGACCATACATCTGCTGCGGCGGAGCGGTAGGATTTGTTATCGGTGCCGTTCTCGGTATCATTCATTTTCGCCACGTACGCCGAAAGACCCGCGAAGCTGTTCGCGAAATCGAAGACTTTATCCACGGCCAATAACTCCCCTGCCCAAGCCCACAGCCCTACCGACACCATACGGCAGGGCTTTTTTCATGTCATGCAGACGAAATCCGCAAGATTCATGACTCTATCCGCTACTTTTTCCATAAATTTGTTGTCGGCCAGACGCAAGAGCCGCATCACCCGGCCAAAAACAACCTTTAAATCGCCTTATCCTGTTATGAAAAAATTACTACTACCTTTTGTACTGGCCGGTTGTTGCCTGAGTCCGACCATGCGTCTGCAGGCCGAATACATTAAATACAAAGACCCCTCGGTCAGTATCCCCGAACGGGTTGACGACCTGATGTCGCGTATGACGCCGGAAGAGAAGACGGCCCAGCTCATGCAAATGGGCAGCCACATGATTCTTGACAACGGAAAGCTCAATCCGCAAAAACTGCATGCCGTATGCCGTGACGCCGGCATCGGATTTTTCGAGGGCATCACCATGACCGGCCCCCAGGCTTTCCAAATCATGAACGATGTTCAGCGCTATATGATTGACAGCACGCGTCTGGGCATTCCCGTATTCACGCTGAGCGAGTCGCTCCACGGTGCCGTGAACGACGGCTGTACCATCTATCCGCAGGCCATTGCCCTGGGCAGTACGTTCAATACGGACCTCTCCTACCGCATGGCCTCTGCCGTAGCCGAGGAACTGAAGACCCTGGGCATTACCCAGACTCTCAGCCCCGTAGTCGACGTATGCCGCGACTTGCGCTGGGGGCGTGTGGAGGAATGTTTTGGCGAAGACCCGCTACTGGCCAGCCGGATGGGAGCCATGCAGGTCCGGGGCTATCTGGACCACGGCATCTCACCCATGCTCAAACACTTCGGCCCCCACGGCGCACCCACCGGCGGACTGAACCTCTCGTCAGTTTCGTGCGGCCAGCGCGAGCTGCTTTCCGTATTCATGAAACCGTTTGAATATATCGTACGCACACAGCAGCCGTGGGCCGTCATGTCGTCCTACAATTCCTGGGACGGCGTGCCCAATTCCGGCTCGCCCTATCTGCTGACCACCCTGCTGCGCGACACGTGGGGATTCAAGGGGGATGTCTACTCCGACTGGGGGTCAATTGACATGCTCAGCTATTTCCACCACACGGCACGCAACAATCAGGAAGCCGCCCTGCAGGCCTTCGGCGCCGGACTCGACGTGGAGGCCGACATCAACTGCTACCGCCACCTGCAAACCCTTGCCGACCAGGGCAAACTGAGCCAGGCCGACATCGACAGGGCCGTGCGCCGCGTACTGACGGCCAAGTTTGCCATGGGGCTGTTTGAATACCAGTTTCCTACGAAAAAGTCGTTCCGGAAAAACATACACACCCCGCAACAGCAGGCCCTGGCCCGTCAGATTGCGGAAGAATCCGTCGTACTGCTGCAAAACAACGGGCAACTGCTTCCGCTCGACCTGAGGAAACTGAAGTCGGTAGCCCTTATCGGGCCGAATGCCGACCAGGTGCAGTTTGGCGACTACACCTGGAGCCGCAGCAACCACGACGGCGTTACCCTGCTCGAAGCGTTCAGAGAAAAGGCCGGAAAGGACTTGCGCATTGAATACGCCAAGGGCTGCGACCTCCACACCGACTCCGCCGACGGCATCAGCCAGGCCGTGGCTGCAGCCCGGCGATGCGACGTGAGCATCGTTGTCGTAGGGTCAGCCAGTGCTTCGCTGGCCCGCGACTATACCAACGCCACCTGCGGCGAGGGATATGACCTGTCGGACATGAGCCTGACGGGCCGTCAACAGGAACTGATTGAGCAGGTTCAGGCCACCGGAAAGCCCGTCATCGTAGTCCTGCTTGCCGGAAAACCGTTTGCCATGCCGTGGGTCAAGCGCCATGTTCCGGCCATTCTGGTACAATGGTATCCCGGCGAGCAGGGAGGCTATGCCCTCTACGACATTCTGTTCGGGAAAGTCAATCCCTCGGGCAAGCTCAACTATTCCTTCCCGCAAAGCACGGGCAACATGCCCTGCTACTACAACCACCTGCCCACCGACCGCGGCTTCTACCACCAGCCGGGTCAGCCCAACCGGCCGGGCCGCGACTACGTGTTTGAAACACCCGGACCGCTATGGGCTTTCGGCCACGGACTGAGCTATTCCAAGTTTGAATACAGCAATCTGCTCACGGACAAGACCGACTACGCTCCCACCGACACCATACATCTGAGCGTCAGCGTACGCAACAGCAGCCCGACCGACGGCAAGGAAGTGGTGCAGGTGTACGTTCGCGACCTCGTGTCCAGCGTAGTGACCCCCGTTCAGGAGCTGAAAGCCTTTGCCAAAGTCATGATTCCGGCCGGTCAGGAAAAAAAGGTACAGCTGGACGTACCCGTACAGGACCTGGGACTCTATAATGCCCAAATGGAATATACCGTTGAGCCCGGCCAGTTCGAGCTGCAGGTAGGCACGGCTTCCGACCAGATAGCCCTGCGCCGCACCATCGGCGTTGACCTCAGCCACGAGCAGCACATCACGTCCGGACCCGCTGCGGCAACCTCAGGCACCACAATCAAGGAAGCGCCCATCAGCGTTTCCGGATACGTTCGCGACGTGCAGGCCAACCCCGTTGAAAATGCCGTAATCGAAAGTGCGGGACAAACCGTACGTACCGACAAACACGGTTTTTTCAGCCTCCGCACACTCACTACCGAAGTGCTCCACGTCAGCGGCAAGCGTCTGGAAGCAAAAACCGTGCCCGTCAACGGCCAGAAGAGTCTCAACATTGTTGTAATCCGTAAATAAACCGACACATGAAAACCTGCTTATCCTGCCTTCTCCTGCTGTTCTGCCTCTGCTCTGCCCAGGCCAAGACCCGCAAGGCCGTTTACATCGTACTGGACGGCATTCCGGCCGACTACATCGAGCGGGTCCGTCCCACCCATATTTTCGACATTGCCCGCCAGGGCGGCTACGCCCGCGCCTACACCGGCGGCGAAGTGGGCGGCTACTCACAAACGCCTACCATATCGGCCATCGGCTATATGAACATCCTGACCGGTACGTGGATGAACAAGCATCGGGTAAACGGCAATTCAAACCTGAAACCCAACTACAACTACTGGTCAATCTTCCGTCTGGCCAAAGCCCAGAAAAAGCCTTGTAAAACGGCCCTCTTCTCCAGCTGGACCGACAATCGCACCGTACTAATCGGAGCGGGAAAGCCCGAAACCGGCAACCTGACCGTCGACTACGTTTACGACCGTTACGAGCTCGACGAAACGCGTTTCCCGCCACGCCCCGACCAGCTGCACATTTTCAGCATCGACTCCGTTGTCAGCCACGAGGCCGCCCAATGTATCCGGCGTGATGCCCCCGACCTCAGCTGGGTTTATCTGTGGTATACCGACTCCGGCTTCCATCTCTTCGGCGACGGTGCTTACATGGACCGCTACGTCCGCAAGACCGACGAGCTGGTGGGCCTCATCTGGCAGGCCGTACAATATCGCGAAGCCCATTTCGACGAGGAGTGGATGGTTATCGTAACTACCGACCACGGCCGCAACGAAAGCGGACACGACCACGGCGGACAGCTCAACCGCGAACGCAGCGTATGGATTTCCACCAACATCAGGCAGCTCAACCGCCATTTCACCCATGCTTCGCTCTCGCTGGTTGACATCCAGCCCACCCTGAGCCGCTTCATGGGCTTCGAGGTGCCGCAGGAAGTGGCCTTCGAGCGCGACGGAATCGCCTTTTTCGGCCCTACCGACATCTACGACCTCGCCTCACATCCCTACGACCACACGGTTGTTCTGAGCTGGAAATCCGAAAAGACCTCGGCCGATGCCACCATCTACATGGCTACCACCAACCGCTTTGCCTCCGGCGGAACTGACGAATGGAAGGTCGTCGGAAAGGTCAAGGCCCGTTCCGGCCGCTATGTTGTCGACCTGAGCCAGTATCCGTCCTCCAAATTCTACAAATTTGCTGTCGCCACCCCGTGTAATGTCCTCACCCGGTGGGTATATAAATAAAAACAGCCGGTCACGTCCGTGCTGAAGCGTCCCCGCCGTTCAGCCATTTTCCGTTAAGGTGCTGAACGACGGGGACGCTTCCGTATGTCATGCAAACCGCTTTCCGCTCAATGTCGGGGCCTCAGCCACGGCTGCCGCAAAAACAGACGATACACCCACGGCAGCCTGAAGCCGGCGGCCGCCAGCCTGTGGCGCCGCTTGTAAATCATCTTCCGGTTGCGCAGCAGGCCAAACACGCTGTGCTGCTCCATCAGGTCCACGTAGCGCATCTTCTCCGCCAGGCCCAGGTCGCTCTCCCACAGGAAGAGCAGCAGCATGTACGCCTTGTCGCCCATCACCGGCCCCAGACATCCCGCCTGCCGCTCATGCTCCTGCAGGCGGTCCATCACCTTCAGCCAGCACGCCAGCCGGTAGGTGTAAAAGTCCGGCGTCTTCCGTTTGCTGATGCCCGCCATGTTGTGGCGGTAGTAATAGCACACCCGGCTTTCCGAAGCCACCCTGCGGCAGTACATCAGCAGGTGCGGCGCAAATTCCAGGTCCTCCAGCGTGATGCCCTCCATCAGGCGCACCCCGTGCGTCACGGCCACCTCGCGCCTGAACAGCAGGCACCAGCACGCCATCTCCACCTCGCAGTGCAGCATGTAGGTCCGTCCCGTCACCACGCCCGGCAGCTTGTGCGCCACGTTGCTCACCGCGCCCCGGTGCGTCTCGTCGGTATAGTCCTGCACGCCCAGCGTCAGCACATCCAGCTCTTCCCGCTCCATGCGTTCCAGCAGGCGCGGGGCGCAGCGGGGCACGAGCAGGTCGTCGGCGTCCACCATCCACACGTACTTTCCCTGCGCCACCTCCAGCCCCCGGTTGCGGGCACACGAGGCGCCGCCGTGTTTTTCCTGCAAGGCGCGGAAAAATTTTTTCCTCCCTTCCCATTTTTGCAGCGTCTGCCATGAGCCGTCGGTGCTGCCGTCGTCCACGCACACCACCTCATACTCCCCCTCCTTCAGGCCCTGCTCCTCCAGCGAGCGCAGGCACGGCTCCAGGTACGGCCCGGCGTTGTACACCGGTATTACGAAACTCAAACGTATATGGTCCATCATTCCTTCTCCTCTCCTTTAAGTCTGTCCGTGCGCCGCCAGCGCGCCAGCCGCCCGGCCGCCACTTCACACACGTAGCGACGCTCCTTGCGGTTCAGCCCCAGCACGTAGGTCCACAATGCCGTCGAGGCCACGCACGTCGCCACCACTACCGCGCAGGCCGCCAGCTCCGGCAAATGGGCGTGTGCCCACGGGTAGACCATGGTCGGCAGCATCCACACCACCACGCCCACCTTAACGATGGGCCACATCACCTTGGTGTAATACTGCGCCACGCGCAGCCCGATCATCGGGTACACCAGCCACACCCTCACCAGCTGCGTCAGCACCTCAATGCCCAGGTAAGCCAGCAGCACCTGGTTGGCACTCACGTGCCCCACGCGCAGCAGCACGTACCCCACCGGCACCACCGTCAGCAGCAGCGTGCCCTCCACCAGCTGGAAGCGGCGGATGCGCCCCGTGGCGTGCACCGCCATCACCGTCGGCCCCACCAGCGTGGTGTTCAGCCCCACCAGCAGGAAAATCCGCACAAAGTCCACCGCGTGCTCCGGCACCTGCCCCAGCCACAGCCTCAGCAGGTACGGCGCCTCCCACATCAGCGGCAGCGCCACCACCAGCATCAGGTAGGCCGACAGGCGCGACACCGACAGCACCAGCCGGTGCATATAGTCCAGGTCACCCTGTGCATAGCTCTTCGTAATCTGCGGGTTGGCCGCCGTCTGAAATCCGGCAAACAGCTGGTTGGCCGCCGTCAGCACCTGCATCGCAATGCCCTGCGCCGCGTTCACCAGTGGTCCGAAAAACAGGTTCAGCAGTACGTTCAGGCCCTGCGTACACCCCACCACCGCCAGGTTGCCGTTCAGCACCCATCCGGCGTAGGCAAAGATGGCCCGCATCCGTTCCCGGTCCCACGTCCATCGCCAGCGGCTCTCGGCAAAGGTACGCCGGCAATAGCCCGCATACACCATCCTCACCGCCACCTGCACCGCCACCGTCAGCAGCGCATACCACACCAGCCTGTCGCCCGGCAGCACGAACAGCAGCCCCACCACGCCCAGCCGTGCCAGCGTCTCGAACACCGAAATGCAGGCAAAGGCACGCATCCGCTCGTGAGCAATAATCAGCGCGTTGTACGGCGCCGACGCCAGCATCACCACGCTGGCCACCACCGCCCCCTGGTACACCCAGAAGGCCGCCTCCGTGCGGTCGGGCGGAATCACCAGCTTGTGCCACGCGAACCACAGCCCCACCGTCTCGGCCAGCAGCAACACCAGTCCCGCCATCGCATAGTGTATGCCCACCACGCAGCAGAACTCCCGCTTCAGGTCCGCCTCGTCACCGCGCCCCAGCGCAAACGTGATAAACCGCGACGAAGCGCTGCCCAGCGACCCCTCGATAAATCCGAACAGGGCCACCACGCCGCCCACCACGTTATACACGCCGTAGTCCGTCACGCCCAGCGCCTGCAATATCAGGCGCCCCGTCAGCAGCGCCACCAGCATCATCAACACCATCCTCACGTACAGCATCATCGTGTTGCGCGCCAGTCGCCGGCTTCGCGTTGTAGTTTCCGCAGTATCCATGTGTTTTTTCTGTTTTTCCGTTTCTTCCTGCCGCCGCTCCCTCCCGGGCCGGCCGCAGTCCTACAAAGATAACCCTTTTCACCTTACCGCCACCCCTTTCCACCCGAAAATCGCGCCTCCGTTTCACGACACAAAAAGACGGAAGCCTCCGCCCGCTGCGAATCACTCCCGTCATCTGTGTGTCTTTACCTAAGTATCAATAAACAGCCACGACCTAGTAGCCGTGATATTTCCGCCAGCACGTATGCCATACCTTAAACAGCGGCGTGCAGAACACCTCGCTGGGATAGCTTCGCCAAAAGCGCAAATTCCGTTTTGTCATTCTTACAAAGCGGCTGCCCATACTCTCGTTGACCTTCCGCACAATGCGCCTGTCGTAATGCCCGAAGTTTCCGGCCATCATCACTTCGTTCAGCAAAAAGCACCCCTCCTTTTCGTCCGGCTCGGCCAGCATATTCTCTTGCGACAGCCCAAACACCTCCTGCATCACATACATCACGGCCTTCACAAAGTGCCACATCCCCAGGTCCTTCAATACGTTTTCCGTCGCCTTCCGTTCCTGCTCCGTAAAGCCCTGCCTCAACACGTAATAATAGTCCATCAGTTGCCGCAAGCCTATACCCTCGCCAAACAAATGCCGGTAGATATGTACCAGAATATATACCCGGTTGAAGGCCGCCGTCGGCACGGCTATCCATCCCGCCCCTTCTGGCAGTTCCACCTCATGCGTAAACTGCTCCTCAGCCATGCGCTTAAAAAAGTGCTGCAACCGGTAGTTCGTACTGAAGTTGTTCATCCACGAAGGCGTAAAATGCACTTCCAGCTCCGTCTGGTCCGGCAGGAAGAGTTCCGTATGATGATAGAGCACGCGCCCCCGCTTTCCGTCGCCAAACAAATCCTTCAGAATCCTTTTGCGACTACCTTCCACCCAAATGTCAATGTCGCCGCATGTCCGGCTCAACGGATTGGGATAGAGCAGTTCCATGCCCTGCCCCTTCAATATGGCGGTTCTGAAACCATGTTTCCGGAATCGGGCATACACTTTGGCTGCGGTTACGTTCAGTTGCAGATTTCTGCGCCTGATTTGCAGCGCCATCCCATACCATTTCATCAGCAGGGCCTTGGGCGGCTGCTGTGCTTTGGGCAGGGCTGACACTACGTCAAACAGCACTCCGGCCAAAGCCTGTTTCTGGGCCTGTTGATAAATAGCGCCCCATTCCTCCTCGGTCAAAGTGCGCGACAACTCCGGTCGTGAATGCCCCGCCACCTTCAGCAGTTCAAAAAAAGCGTCTGTCTGCACCTTACTTTCCCAAAATTCAGATGCGTTTTTTCTTGACATCGTAATAGAATTTCAACAGATGAACCTGTCTTTTGATGCGCGACGGCTGCCTGATCAAGCGGTAGGCAAATTCCAGATTATGGTCCACCCACCATTTCGGTGCCCGCTTCACGGCCCCGGTATATACGTCGAAACTGCCGCCCAGTCCCTGATAAATGGCCGGATGGCGCTCCAGCATTTCCTCCATCAGTAACTCCTGTTTAGGCGACCCCATAGCCACGAATACCACGTCCGGTTTCTTTTCGGCAATATCCTCAATCAGGGCCTTCCGCTCTTCCGGCGTTTTCAGATATCCGTTCCGATAGTTCACGATGCGGATACCCTCAAACTCCTTTTTCAGTTTTTCCACCGTAGCCTCAATCACCTGCTGCTTGCCGCCTACCAGATAAAAGGTTTTCCCTTCCCGATAGAGCGAACGGATAATCTTCAGCCACAGCTCACATCCGGGTATCTTCACCGCATTTTCCACGCCGTGTGCCTTCAGTGCCATCACAGCTCCGGCCCCGTCGCAATACCCGATATTCCGGTTAATGATTTCCCGTGTCTGCGGCGTGGCATGCAGTATTTTCTCTGCATTAATGGCCACCAGTATGCCCTTGCGCCCGCTCACATAGTCCAGCAACTGCTGAAACGAAGTAAACGGAAAAACTTTCACGCCATTCAGTGTAATTCTATCGTCTTGCATCTTATAAAATATAATAACTCAATTACTATTTTTCCTATTCAGATACCTTTGGGTTATAAACTCATATTTCAACCCTACTAAAATTCTCAGATTTAATGTATTTCCTTTTACAGGAACCGAAATCATCGGTGTTACCGCTAAATTCTTAACCTTGAATTGCAAGCCCAATCTAGCTCTTTTTTCTGAAATTCGATATTCTGGAATAGTACTATATTGAGACAACAACGCTATTTCATCATTAATATGGAATTTCAGCCCAACCAAATAAGTAGTTTCATACCCATAATCAGAATCATATCGAGGATTTATCCCCGCATCAAATTCCAACCATTTGAGTGGAAGATAACTACCATCAATCCTTGCTCCAAAATCATAGAAATTATTACAATAAGTCGTTCCGGCAAAAGCAGATGCCATAAAATCAAAATACCGATTATGATAAAATTGAAAACCACCGCTGCCTCGAATATATTGAGACCTTAAATTGGCTTCAAAAATACTTTGATCCAGTTGAACCTGCCATCCCGAATCCCATTGATATCCAGCCACAGCATATTTACTATCCCGCAATCCTATGTAAAATTGTGCGCGAGCCAAAATACATCCCATGAACAATAAAAATAAACAGCCAAATCTCCTCATAAGTACTTCTTTATTTCACTTGACAAGATTTCATATCCATACTGATTCAAATGGATTCCGTCATAACTCAAATTCATGTTTAACGTCCCATTCTTCTCAAATTTAGAGAATACATTGCAGTAAGTAATTGTCTTTTCATCTTTTACTTTATCGGCTATTAATCGGTTCAATTCCACGATTCGTTGATTAATATTTACAATATCACTTTCACAATTCCTCGGAAGAATAGAAATCAGTATTACCCGGTCCGCTTTCATTCCCAAAACCGCATCTACATATCGAGAAGAATAAGATTCCAATTGTTTTTCCGGCAAGCTATTCACATCATTTGTACCAATAAGCACGACTACAATTTTCCCTTCTAAAACTCCATTGTGCTTCTCTATCCAATCTATATGACTTCCACCTAATCCCCAATTGCTTGTTCTATAAATTGGGAAAAAATTCTCCACATCCCATCTCGCAATCAACGAATCTCCAATAAAAACGAGAGTCGACCTATCATCAAATTTATCGCAAGATAAAAGCAATAGAACGAAGCCCAAACAACCGACTATCTTTTTCCATATTGCACATACACTCCTCATTCTGTATCGTTTAAGAAACAATTTGACCAAATTTTTTGGTATGAATATTAGATTTGATTACATGAGCCGGATTTCCAACAACTATACTATTTGAAGGAACATCTTTAGTCACAATAGCCCCAGCACCTACTATCACCTCATCTCCAATAGTTACTCCACACATAATAATTGCATTTGCTCCTATAAAGCAGTTTTTTCCTATTGTAGTTTTTGCATGAATTGCTCTCGAGAAATCATGCGAAAAAACAATAGCTCCAGAAGCCACATAACTTCCATCTTTTATCTCAATCCCTTTAGGATTACTCTTATCTAATTTTGCTCCAAAAGATATGCGTGCACTCGACGATATGTTCATATGATAAAATCTCACATATAATAATTGCTGTCCCCATAAGACTATTGAACGAACAAATTCGCGAACTCTGACAATGACCATAACCTCAATTATTTAAAGATTGCACCAAAATTGGAGTTTTCTGATTTTTCAGACGTACAAACGGCTTATTAAAATCAAATGAGACGTTCTTCTTAAAACGTTGTTGAACCAAAGAAAGATATTTAGTTTCCAGTTCTACCTTATTTGTCTCTTCACAGTGCACATTAACCACAATCGTATTCTTACCGTCTGTAATCTGATACTGTTCAATTAATGGATCGTCATGGAAAATATGGGAAAAGAACTCTGTGTGTATCTTTGTTCCGTCCAAATCCGTAATATAACTATTAATGCGGCCTGCAATATTTTGAATTCGGAACAGGTTACACCCACATTCACAAGAGTCCATCTCTACCTGCTCTGATGATGTCATATCTCCCACTTCATATCGTATAAAAGGGAATGCCGTATTATACAGATCGGTAAGAATAATCTTATGATCTACTATTTCTAAGAAAGTTCTTTCAAAAGAAATATGATATCCCTGATGAGCTTTGCATTCAAACGCACAAATTCCACCATCATTTGCCCCATATATATCAATTACCTCACAGTTGCAATATTCTTTTGCCAAAGAGCGAACCTTAGGAATAAAAGTCTCACTGGTCGTAAATATACCCTTTAACGACAAATGTTCCCGACGAGCGGCCAAATATTCCAAGAACACCAATACGGACGAGGTGTATCCGTATATAGCTTTAATTTTTCCTTTCTTTATTTTTTCAACGGCTGCCTGTAACACATCATCATTCAAATCAAACGCAGAAACAACCGTAAAACGATTGATAAAATCAAAAATTTTTCGTTTGAAACTTCGATTATTAAACAATGACGGACCGGCTATCATCATCACATGGTCACATGGCTTTATCCCACAAACAGAGAACGCCCGCCACAAATTCGGCCAAAGGGCACTTGCGGCTTTTTTCGACAACGGATAAGAAAAGGGATTCCCAGAACTTCCTCCAGTATGTGACCATTTAAAAATCTCTGAAGTGACAGCCATCTTTGTTGACAAATCTTTTTTTGTCAAAATGGGCAAGTCCTCAAATTTCCAATTTTTCAAATCCACGCCCTTAGCTTCCAGCAATGCCGCATACTCCTTATTATTCGCAATATGAAAATTGACAATTTCATTCTTTGCTTTAGCCCAATAATCTAAAATATTCTTTTTTGAAATATGCAATACCTGCATATTTTTTTCATACAAATTCTTTTGTTCTGTCCTTCTAAGCAAATCTAAAAGACAAAGCCTAATATTATTCATTCTATATAGTTCTTATTTATAAAAATTTTAGCTATAACATATTCTTATATAGAGAAAGTACGTTACCCTTTATTGCCTCAAAACTGAAAGATTCAGATTTTGCTAATGAAATTGCCCCCATTCTTTGTCTTAATCCTACATCCTCACACAAACATTTGACATACTCAAATAGATTTTCCACATCTCCAGGTAAAATTAAAAATCCGTTCACTCCATCTTCCACTAGTTCAGGAATACCACCTGTTTTTGAAGCAACTATTGGCATAGAATAACTCATAGCCTCTATAATAGAAATTCCTAAGGATTCAAAATAAGATGGTTGCAAATATATATCAGATACAGATAATAGCAAATTCTTCTCACGACTATCTACCCATCCATGATATTCCACCAATTCTGTCAAGTCATATTCTTTTATTTTTTCTTCTAAACTTTGAACTTCACCAATTCCACATATATGCAGCCGAATTTTTTTCTGTTCAAAATAGTTCTTGTTGTTATGCCAACATCTTAATATATCATAGATACCTTTATTTTGATTAATTGCTCCCATAAACATTATGTCCAACCCTTCTTTGGGACTTGTATTTTTTTTCAATGTGGGCTGATCAACTGAATTATACAGCACACAAATATTTTTATCTCGTATTCCCAATTGCGGCAACAATTTTTTAAAATATTTTGAAACAACAACAACACAATCACAGAACCGCAACACGCTACTACAATAAAAAGAGTTTTGTTTATAAAAAGTTCCAAATTTTCCACCATGAAGATGAAGTATCACTTTTTTTCGCAAAACTTTTGCTAAAAATAGATATATGGAATCACGATAAAAAGAACGAAATGAAGCTGTTTGTATATGTACAATCTTGGTGGATTTAAATATACAAAAATAACACAATTTCCATATCGCAGAAAATGCCAAATAAAATTGAATTAAAGGATTGGCAGACTTATGACAACATATAAAATGGAAATGATTTCCTGCCATTCTTTCATATGTAGCCATTACTGTAGCCATCCCCCCCTTACCTTTAGGAGATGTTCCTATATACAAAATATGATCAAAAACTTCTCTTGTTTCCATTTTTTACTAACTTATTTTTGGTTGCAAAAACAAAACCGCATCCCAATAAAGGAGCAATCATTACATTACCAAATCCATGCCCTCCAATAGCAGATAACATAATCCATACACATGACAAACACATTATCAAAAAATTCGATTCACTACGTACTTTTACCCAATTTACAATAAAATAAAAAAACAAACTTAAATACATCAAACAGAACAATCCGCCTAATCCCCAACCGTAGAAAAGAATTTGATCATAAAAATCCGCTTCTATACTTTTATCTCCATCAGAAGAATCAAAATATTTAATTCCCATTTCTCTTAAACCTGAAGACTTACCATTTCCGATAATGAGTTCAAGCCCTTCATAAGAAGATATTACAGAAAGTCCTTCTTCTATTAATTTTTCACGAGGAGAAGATATTCTTTCAACCGCATACCGTTCAGAAGTGAATGAATCATACGAAATGATTTTATTTATAGCAAACTTAAAAATAAAAGCAGACGCTACAAATAAACATATAATCAACAATCTTTTTATGTTATTATTTCGATTCATAGGCACACAAAAAAAGCGATACAATAAGACCATCCAAAATACAACAACAGTTCCTATAAAAGCAGTTCTGGAACCTATTAAAATTGTTCCTAAAGCAACAACCATATAGTAGAACATCCATCTTATTTTATTCGTTTTTGAATTAACAAAATTCCCTAACACATAAAATTGTGATAAAACAAGGTACATTCCTATCGAATTTCCATCCGCATAAAATGCTTTTGTGCCAAATCCAAAATTTTCGCCATAAGAATTATTCCCCCAACCAAAAGTAAAACATAATATGTTCATTGCGGCAATAATAAATATTGATTTCATCAATATTGAGAATAACTTCTCCTTATCAATTAAAATTCGATATTTCTGAAAATAAAAAATTACACCCCAAAAATATAAAAACCTAAATAAAGCATTAAACTCTTCCACTAATGAGAAATAATTCGAAGAAGAAATCCATATTAAAATAGATAAAAAATAAGATATCACAACTACTCCAAAAAGAGCAGTTAGACATGTCTTTTGAGAAAAAGATTTATAATAACAAACATATAATAATATTACTCCCCGGAAAGCCATTCCTATTGGGGTATAAATATTATAAGAAACCTGAAGGAAACCATTAATCGAATCGATAAAAATAGAAACGATAAATAATACATAGAAAAAAAGATCTCTCCGTTTACTACTGCTCACTAAACCTACCATAATTTTCTCTTACTGCAAACTTAACGACTTGAAATAATTAAGCAATTAAGACTTTTAAAGAAGATCATATTTAAAAATCAAGAAATTTTCAGCTTGACGACATTTTTCATATATATATAGCAAGGCTTCAAGTCTCGCAAATCGACAAAAGAAAATGCACAATGAAAAGATAATATAGCCTTTAAAACCTTAAAAATTATCTGAGGTTTCTTTTTTATTTCTAATAAAACTAGAAATGGGTCCATATAATAAAATCCCTCCCTAAATTTTGTAGCCATACAAATATTCTTATTGAAGCCATCATATATTAAAGATATCATTGCAGGATCTGTACTTTGTGTTATCTTTATGAATCCTTCGGACCGTGTGCTCATCTCTATGAAATAGAAAATTCCATTATATTCTTTAAACTCAATGCCTCCAATTCCCTGATAGTCTATATTATCCAAAAAGGAATGACAAATTGAAGTAAGGGTCTCATTTTCCACAGTTAATCCCATAGCCATTATTCCTTGCATGGAAGGATGCTGCAATATCTTTTTACCCACGCATTCTGATAATATTTTCTGTCCTTTTCTATAGAATATATAAAACCACGACTTATCATCTCCCCCTGCAATATATTCTTGAACAACTACAGTATATTGATACAAAAGATCCGCATAAAGTTTTTCCAATTCTGCTCTACCATAAACGATTTTCACCTTAAAGCCCACGTCTGAAATCTGATCTGCTGAAACAGGCTTAATAATAACAGGAAAATCCCAATTCGAACTAATATCCTTTATGTTCGAACCTTTATACACAACAACACTTCTAGGAGCCTTAACCCCAATCTTCGTAATTGCTTCAGATGTTTTAAGCTTCGAATTATAGGTTTCTATAATCGCTGCACTTGGCGTAGTCAGCATAAATGCTGTCTGAAACCAATCATTATGATTTCCCACTAACAAACATGCCCGATCTGAAGTACAAAACAACACTGGTTTCTCCGAAAAATTCTTCTCTTGATACCAATCTCTAAAGTATGAATAGAATTTTACATCATCATAAGAAGTCACATCATAACAACCAGTTACATATTTACTACTTTTAATTGCAGCATAAGCAGGACCTTCCAAATAAAAAACATATATATGAATAGGATTCTTTTTGCCAATAGTTTGGCAAATGGCTAACGTACTTCCAAATCCTCCTGACAAAATAACTACATCTTTCATTGTAATGAATCTATTCTTTTTACAATTTTTGCAGGACACCCTGCAACAACACAATATGAAGGAACATCTTTATTCACCACAGCACCTGCTGCTATTACGCTGTATTCACCAATTGTAACTCCTGGTAAAATTACAGCTCCAGCTCCTACCCAAACATTATCCTTTATTGTTATTGGTTTTTGCATACTTGGATACAAAATGCCTAACTTATTATATGGAGTATTAGGATTTGCACTGGTAAGCAACATCGCTCTATATGCTAATGTACTATTCTTACCAAGAAAAATAGGAGCCCTTGCCAAAAGCAGACATTCGGGGTTTATTTCAGAATTGACTCCACAATGCAGAAAACGATAATCACCATAAAATGATATATGAGGAGAAATCCGAGCATTTTTTTCCAGGACTACTCCTAATTTCTTATAAAAAAAAGACCAATTCCGATTTATAACCGGAACTTTCAACAAATATTTTATTATAGCAACCTTCATTTTCTATCCTTTAAAAACATTTTTTTGAAGCCCTGAATTATAATTTCCTTTTCTCGATGACTTAACCCCAAAATCCATATAAACAATAAAGTAAAAATACCACTCCACACAATTGAGAAGACAAAGCTAAACCAACCTATATTTGCAGACCATAAATTAGGTATATATCCAATTGCAAAAGATACTATTGAAACAACAGTAACCGGGAATAAAACTCTTATCAAATAAGTTTTCATAGGAAAATTCACAGAATTTCTCAAAACCCACAACCGAGTAAAGATACCAATAAAATCCAACACTATAGAAATTAAAAAAGTTACATAGACTGGATAATCGAGTTTATAAGCTATCCACGTAAACAAGACAATACATAAAAAACAAATTGAGATTGCAATTTGATAAGTTTTGATTTTACCTGAAGCTTGTGATATGTAAGCTATAGGATTACAAAATGAAAGAATCAACAAATCTATCAGCACTAATTTCGTAAAGCATAATGTATATTCTGGAACTTTTTTCAACCACAGAATTAAAATAAAATCCGCATTATAGAAAATAGGAATTACCAACAACAACAAAAGAAAATATGACATCTTAGTAGTTCCATAGACAAGACTGTATGTATAATCTATATCTCCTTTTGCATAGGATTTTACAATTTGTGGTCTTACTGCCGTTAAGAAACTTGCAGAAAACGAGTTTATTGCCACATAAATTTGCATAGCAATAGCTCGTGCCGCATTCAACGCAGGTCCAAAAAATATATTAATTAACATATTGACGCCCTGCACATTAGCCATTTGGGAAGTTGTACCAAGCAACATCCATCCGGAAAACATAAACAATCCTTTAATTAAGCGATTATCCCATATAAAGCGTAAACGTGTTTCTGAAAAATGAAACATACAATATACTGCATAAACCAAGCTAATTAATCCCGTTACAGAAAACATTAATATAGCATACAAGATCAACTTATCAATCAAAATTATCTGCAACACAAAAACCACAGATAATTTCAATAAGACTTCACCTATTGAAAGGTAAGCATAAGCAGACATTCGTTCATGTGCTATAATAGTTGCCTGATAAGGAACCGTCAACAGATTAACTACAAACGTCAATATAGAAAACTGAAAAACCCAGTTAGCAGCCTCAAAACGTTCTATCGGAATTGATAATTTGTTATATAAAAACCATAATCCAAAAGATTCTGCAAGTATTATCCCTATTATGGCCAAAATGCCAAAAGAGAAAAAAGACATTGAAAATATTCGATTTAAAGCCTTCGTGTCCCCTTTTCCAAGAGCAACATTCATATAACGTTGTGTAGCAATATTAAGAGAACTGTTCAAAAATGAAAGCATTAGCACAATACCACCTACTACATTATAAATACCAAAATCAGAAGCACCTAATACCTGCAATACAACTCTACTGGTATAAAGCGTAACGCCCATCGTAAGAAACATCCTTACATAGAGCATCATTGTATTCTTGGCAATCCTCTTATTATTGGAAAGTTGATCTTGTTTCATTGCTACAGACAAAATTATATCTGCTGTTCTTTATAAACTCGCTTTTTACGAAAATAAGCATCTCCGGCTCCTATGGTCTTTAATATAGACCACAAAAATGGTTCATGATTACCTAAACATACCCTATTTACATAAAACGGTTCCTCAGAATTAATTCTACCCCAGTTGATGGTAAAAGCAAATTCTATATTATATTCCCGTAATAATCCTTCAAATAAATTTCTGTTTTTAGGTAAGAAACCTTTAGGATAAGCAAAATACTTTGTTTCCCAACCATTTTTTCTAAAAATATCCATACCTTCACGAAAATCTTTCTCTATTTCTTGATCTTCATGATAATATAAATCAATGTGCTTTCCTGTATGAAAACCTATATCAAATCCTTTATGAACCCACAAGTTAACATCTTCAACACTCATGATGGATTCATTTCTGTAACACTCATTCTTTAATAATTCATCATGATTTTCGGGTAATCCCAATAATTGAGTCGGCAAAAACATCAATGCAGGAATCTTGTATTTTTCTAATACAGGAATTAGATTCTTAATGCAGCTTTTATACCCATCATCTACAGTAAGAGCTAATAACTTCCCATTATGCTTATCAGACAATATGGTATCAACCGAAACAAACTTATATCCCAAAAATCGCATTGTTCTAATATAATGAATCAAACGATTTTGCGACAAATTCTGATCGGAAATACTATGTATTGCTACAATTCTTTTTTCAAACATATGTATGCCTTTATATATACACATAAAGGCTAAGAATTTAAATTCAAAAGAACTAAATTCTTAGCCTACAGTTTCGAAACCTATTACTTTTTAAATATTCCGCAGAAATCAAGAATTACCTTGTCGTCACGCCAAGGCAGGGTCTTGAACGGATCATGTGCGGTCAGGAATACCACGATATCAGCCTTTTCGTAGGCTTCCTTGTAATCCGTCAGTTTGAATACGTGGTGCACTTCGACATTAGGCTCTACCACCAGGATGTTGGCATTGTTGCAACTCTGCATCACCTTGGTTACGATATACTTGGCGGGACTCTCGCGCAGGTCGTCGATATTGGGTTTGAAGGCCAGTCCCATCATGGCTACACACGGTTTGCGCTTGTGTTCCAGTTCAAAGCGTAGCATGGCGTTTTCTACCTTTTCGGCACACCAGAAGGCTTTGTAGTTGTTGATTTCGCGGGCCTTGGCTATCAACTGGCTCTCTACGGGGAAGTCGGCCGTAATAAAGTAAGGGTCAACGGCAATGCAGTGTCCGCCTACGCCGCAACCGGGCTGAAGGATATTTACACGCGGGTGCTTGTTGGCCAGATTGACCAGTTCCCACACGTTGATACCGGCCTTGTCGCAAATGAGCGAAAGCTCGTTGGCAAAGGCAATCTGCACGTCACGGCTGGAATTCTCGGTCAGTTTGCACATCTCGGCCGTCTTACAGTTGGTGCGATGGAGCGTACCCTGCACAAACTGGCTGTAAAATGCAATGGCCTTGTCGGTAGAAGCCTCGTTCATACCGCCAATCACACGGTCGTTGTGTACCAGTTCATAGATTACGTTGCCCGGCAACACACGCTCAGGGCAGTAGGCAATATAGATTTTGTCCTTCAGTTCAGGGCGCTCACTGAAAATGAGCTCCTTCATCTTGTCGGTGGTACCTACGGGCGAGGTAGACTCAATGACATACAAATCGCCTTCCTTCAGGAACGGAATCACCGCACGGGTAGCCGCCTCCACATACGAGATGTCCGGCTCGTGATTGCCCTTGAACGGTGTGGGTACCACCATAAAGTAGGCATCACAGACCTCAGGCGTGGTAGAAGCCTTCAGCTGACCGTTCTTCACCACTTCCTGCAGCATTTCCTCCATGCCCGGCTCAATGATGTGCAAATGCCCCTGGTTGGTCATTTCCACCACCTTCGGGTTAATATCCACACCCGTAACCTGAACGCCGTGCTTGGCGGCAATGATGGCTGTGGGCAGTCCGATATAGCCCAAGCCCATAAAACATGCTTTCATATTCTTTTTATGCTATGATGTTTTTTTTAAAAGATTCTCTTATGCCTTCAGCGTTTCGACAATCCGGCCGCAGGCCTTGCCGTCGCCGTAGGGATTGACCGCCCGGCTCATGGCCTGATAGGCTGCTTCATCGTCGAGCAGGGTAGATACGGCCGACACAATCTTGTCGTAATCCGTGCCCACCAGTTTCACCGTTCCGGCCGTAAGGGCTTCGGGGCGCTCGGTGGTGTCGCGCATCACGAGCACGGGCTTGCCCAGTCCGGGGGCTTCCTCCTGAATGCCGCCGCTGTCGGTCAGCACGATGTGGCTCTTCTCCATCAGATGTACGAAACTCAGGTACTCCAGCGGCTCAATGAAGAACATGTTGCCCAATCCGCTGAGGTCCTGACCGAACACTTCGTGGATAGGCTTGCGCACGTTGGGGTTGAGGTGCATGGGATAAACAAAGTCCACTTGCGGATAACGCTGCGTGAGATCCTTGATGGCGGTACACATGTGGATGAAGCCATCGCCGAAGTTCTCGCGGCGGTGACCGGTAATGAGCACCAGCTTGCGGCCGTTGGCCAGGCGCTGTACATCGTACCCCGCACGTTGAAGCTCGGCATCGAGCTGCTGCGCAAGAGTGTCATCATGCTTGATTTTATCCACCACCCAATAGAGGGCATCGATTACGGTATTGCCCGTAACGGTAATCTGCGCCTCAGCCACATTTTCAGCCAGCAGGTTCTGACGGCTCAGGGGCGTAGGAGCAAAATGCCAGGTGGCTATGCGACCGGTGAGCTGACGGTTCATCTCCTCGGGCCACGGGCTGTAGATATTGTGGGTGCGCAAACCGGCCTCCACATGGCCTACGGGAATCTGGGCGTAGAAGGCAGCCAGAGCGGCAGCCGTGCTGGTGGTGGTGTCGCCGTGTACCAGTACGACGTCGGGACGGGCTTCTTTCAATACCTCGCGCAGACCGAGCAGCACCCGTGAAGTGACGTCGTACAAATCCTGCCCCTGCTTCATGATGTTGAGGTCATAATCGGGACGGATATCAAAAATATGCAGCACCTGATCGAGCATTTCACGATGCTGACCGGTCACGCAAACCAGCGTCCGGAAACTGTCGGAAGCGGCCTGAAACGCCTTGACCAGCGGAGCCATCTTGATGGCCTCGGGACGCGTTCCGAATACGAGCATTACGGTTTTCATAATGGGATATGTTGAATGTTTTTTATTTTTCGAATTTTATTTCATGTTGTCTTCGCCTGTACTGCACACCGCCCGTTTCCGGATGGTATGGGACAGCCAGAGGTGCATCAGCGTCCACAGCACCACATCGAGCAGAAGGATGAAGTTGACGTTAATCAGGGAAGTCAGCCCCAGGTTGAGCAGGGCAAAAAAGGCGGAAACGAAGAGGATGGTGACCATGGCCGTGCGATGGCTCATGCCCAAGGCCAGGAACTTGTGGTGAATGTGGGTCTTGTCGGGCATGAAGGGATTCTGATGGCGCCGGATGCGGCCGAACATCACGCGCACCACATCGAGACACGGCACCATGAGCAGCGAAAAGACCACCACCAGCGGATTGAAGGCAAGAGCGCCGATGCTGCTGTCGTACACGCAGAAACGGACGGCCAGCAAACCGAGAATCAGACCGATGGTCTGGCTGCCGCAATCGCCCATAAAGATTTTACGCCCCACCTCGGCGCGCCCGAACACGTTGTAGATGAAGAAGGGCACGAGGGTGCCGAGCGTGGCAAACGAGAGGACGGCATAGGTCCAGTTTCCGCAAAAACCGTAGAGGCAGCCCAGAAAGAACAGGGCTATCATGGAGAGTCCGGAGGCCAGACCGTCGATGCCGTCAATCAGGTTGACGGCGTTGATGATAAACACCAGCAACACGGCGGTAAGGGGCATGCCCACCCAGGGCGAAAGCTCGTACACGCCGAAAAGGCCGTGCAGGTTGTTGAGCCATAAGCCGGTACAGATAATCATGACGGCGCAGATGAGCTGGGTGAGGAACTTGGCCTTGTAGCCCACGCCGATGAGGTCGTCGGTCACGCCTTCCATATAGAGGATGACCAGCGCCGAGAGGCCGAGGGCCAGATGGGCGCTGTGGGCCACGTAGGACATGCTGGTGCGAGACGGGGAAACGAGTGTGAGCAGGCCAACCACCAGGGCCAGCGTAATGGTAATGACGGGGGTAAAGGCCACGCCCCCCAAACGGGGTACAATGCCTTTGTGGACCTTGCGTTCGTCAGCAAAGTCAAAAAGTTTCTTCTTGTAGGATATCAAGATGATTTTAGGAATCACAAAAGCCGTAAGCACGGCACTCACTAAGAAAGTGAACAACAAAGTAAGCTGTGGCATAAACATTTGCTTTTCCACTGGCCTGCCGCGCACCCGTTACCGAACGCGGGAAACGCTCCTTGCAGGACCGGCTGATTATTTACAAGGGTTAAAAAATAAGACACATTCCGTAATCCTGCCGGCATGTTCATCACAGGCCGACCGCCAATTTTCCAAGAGTCATGCATCATACATATACCCTTAACTATCCGCATGTTACAACGGTTCTCATTACGCTGCAAAGGTACATAATTAAAAAGCATTAATGAAGCACAACCCAAAGAAAAAAGCGTCCAACAGCCAAAAATGGAAAAAATCCGGCAGAAATGACCCGAAAAAGTCATCCGGACACTAAAAGAAACGATGCAACGGGGCAAGGATTGCACGTCTTGAACCATTTTAATATTTCGGGGCAGATTATCCTGCTTTTTAACAAAATACGCCGGATACAAAAGGCTTCCCGACCGGTACCGGAAGGGCGCTACGCCCCCAGCGGTACGAAACCGGCGGAAAAAGGCGGGAGAAAAATGAAAAAAGGCGGGAGGAAAAAATTTTTCGGCGGCGCGGAAAAAGAAAAAGGTGCCGACTTTCTTTGCCTTCATGCCTCGAAAGGGGGAACTGAACTGCGGGCGTACCAAGACTTCCGGATACGCTCTACGGACATGGCCGGCCCAGCATAGAAAAAGCCTTCGCCTCCTCCCCTACCCGCAGGCAGAGAGGAGGCGAAGGCCGGATGTGGAATTTCCCCGAAGGGAATACGGATTACAGAGCATGGGCAGCCTCGGCGGGCCAGGCAATGGGCTGTCCGGTGGACCGGAGCACGGGGCGCTGGGCCCGGCAGGCTTGGAGCGAGTCGGTCAGCTCCTGTGCCAGACGGCGCACCAGCTTGGGTTTGCTGGCAGCCAGGTCGGTGGACTCGCCAATGTCCTTGCGCACGTTGTAGAGGCGGAGCTGGCGGGTTTCCCAGGTGTAGATAAGATGGTAGTCGCCCTTCATGATGGCCGAATAGGCGCCGTAGCCCTCGGCCTTGTCCTGACTCTCGCCCCAGAGGTTGGGGAAATGCCAGATGGTGACGCGGTCGCGACGGCGGCGGGGATGCTTCAGCAGGTCCACAAAGCTGCGCCCGTCGACCGTCTGCACGGTATGGTAGCGGGTCACGCCGGCCATGTCGAGTATGGTGGGAAAGAAGTCCTCAATCATTACACGGTTGTCGTTGGTCGTGCCGCCGCGGGTCACGCCGGGCCAGTAGACCATCATCGGCTCGTGTACGCCGCCCTCGAAGGCCGAGCCCTTGCCGCCGCGGGCGGGATAGTTCTGGTCGCGGTCGGTGCGGCCCTGACGCACGCTGACACCCTGTCCGCCGTTGTCGGACATGAACAGGACGATGGTGTTGCGGGCCACGTCGGGGTGCTGCTCCAGATAGTTGAGGATGTCGCCCAAACTCTTGTCCATGCCCTCCACCAGGGCAGCGTGGTTGATTTCCTGGCGGTTGAGCGGTGCCCGGAGCAGGGAGTCATAAACGCCCTGGCCGTCGGCCGTCTGGTAGTGGGGCGTAAAGCGCTTGTCGGCATCATAGGGGGCATGAATGGCATAGTGCGACATGTAGAGATAGAAGGGCTGTTTGCGCGCAATGGGCACCTCGATGGCCTTGAGGGCCTCGAGCGTGAGAGCCTCGGTCAGGAACGTGCCCTTCTGATAATACTGCTCCAGACCGGAAACGTGGAAAGAGCCCGTGCCATACTCGTTTTCGGCCAGATAGCTGCCGGGAGCGCCGTTGGCCGCTCCGGCTATGTTGACGTTGAACCCGAAGTTCAACGGATCCTCACCCGCCGTGCCACGGGCGGCAAAGTGGGCCTTGCCGCAATGGATGGTGTAGTAGCCGTTGTCCTGCAGGAGCTGGGGCAGCGAGGTGATGGCGGTGCTGTTTTTCAGGTCGCGCTCCGAGGCCTTGCCGGCCGGCTGGATGCCGTTGTAGTTCCAGTCGGGCAGGGTTATGACGGAGCTGGGCGCGTCGGTCTTGGTATTGTACTCCAGCGTCCAGTTGGTCACGCGGTGGCGGGCGGCATTCATGCCCGACATCAGGCTGCAGCGTGAGGGCGAGGATATGGCACAGGCATAGGCCTGCGTAAACTTGACACCCATGCGCGCCATGCGCTCCATGTTGGGGGTGCGGTAGCGGTCGTTGAGCGGGGTGCGCTCACGATAGAAGGGAACCGACGTTTCCTGCCAGCCCATGTCGTCAACCAGAAACAGAATGATATTGGGACGGTCCTGCGCCGCAGCCGACGGCCCCATCAGTGCGCCCGCCAGGAGCAGGCCTCGGGTAAGTGTGTTAGTCATCGATGGTAGAAATGTATATATGAATATAAAAAAAGACGGCCGCCCCTGCGGGACTACCGACTACAAAGTTAGGGATTATTACACACACGGCAAGCCGGAGGGGTGCTTTTTTCGGTAGAAACGGCAGGAAAAATTCGGCTACCGTATTTTAAGGGTACATGCACAAGCAGCTGACTGTCTATGCGTAGCACGACATAAAGGCGGCAGAATTGTTTAAATGAGAGTATAAATTGACGCATTGCAACATTTTGACTACCGGCAAGAGGGGCAGGTATGAAAGCGGCTTGCTATCTTTGCCATACAGAAAATACAGAAAACACAAAAAAACGACAAGAACTTTTACACCCTACATCAGGACCTGCACGCGCCGCAGGTCAAGGCTGAATGCCGGAACGGTAACGGCCGGGAGTCATCCCCATGATTTTCTTGAAGGCGCGATGAAAGGTAGCCATTGAGTTAAAACCGCTTACTTGTGCAATGTGCTCCAACGTGTACTCCGGATGCTGCATCATCAGGGGTACACATTTTTTCTGTATGCGCAAACCGTTGATATAGTCATAGAACATGACATGGCGCACGTTGCAGAAGTAGTCGCTCAGATAGGTGCGGTTGGTGCCCACACGGGTGGCCAGGGCGGCCAGCGTCAGGTTGGGGTCGAGATAAAGGCACTCCTTTTCCACCAGCTCCTCAAGGCGGCCGGCGAAAAAATAGTTGCGGTCGGGGGTATCGGCCGGTCCGGCTTCGGGAACCGCGTCGGCCACGGGCACGGGGCGGAGGGTATGTATGTAGTACAGCGAGAGATGCCACATCACCACCGTGAAGAGATAGTAAACGCAATCAATGAGCGGCGCATTGACCAGCGAAATCACAAGCCAGAGCCACATGTTCAGGAAGCCCAGCAGATAGATATTCTTGAGCCAGGAAATATCCATGCTCGACACGTTGGAATAGTTGCTGTAAATATACGCCGTGTACTTGCGTTTCCAGCAGTAGCCCACCAAAAGCATGGTCACGCCATAGACCGCCAGAAGAACCACATAGGCCCAGGTGACGGGCGGCACGGGCCAGATGCAGTAGGCCACGGTAAAGAGCAGGAACGGCACACACTGCCACGCCACGCGCCTGAACGTGACCCAGCCGGGATTGGTCAGTTCAAAAAGAAAACACAGATAGGTTACGGCCGACCATCCGTCGAGCATGAGCACATGGTCGAGCATGGTCTCGGTATAACAGCCCGGACCGGCCAGCACAATGTCCTTGAGACACTCAAAGCCCCAGAAGAGGAAAATCCACCCCGTCACGCGCAGAATACGCGTAGAGGAACGGCGCTTGAGAATGAGAAAGGAAAAAATAAAGAAATAGGCAGTGGCAAAGCCATCGCAAAACACGGAAAAATGATGATAGTCTGACATAGGAAGACTGCAATTTTTTTCTGACCCGAATCATGCCGCACCGGGCGGCCGGACCTTTTTTAAAAAAAAAGACGTTTCGTAAATGACGCCGGAACATCCGGACTCATAAATATCTGCACAAATATCACATCCGGCTTACGCAATGGGCCGGAAAGGAAGAGCTCCCCGCCCGGATGCCAAAAGCAGGCGAAACGGCAGCTACGTCGTGCAAAACTATGAAAATAAGTGCAAACGGCCGTGTTTTTTCCTGTTTTTTTCAGTACGGCCCGCCGACCGGCCGAAAAAAACGGCAAGAACCCGCTGCGGGAAGCAACGCTGCACAAAAAACAAAAGAAAAAACGGGAAAAAGACACGGCTACATCAGCCGCAAACGGTAAATTTGCAACCGATACAAACGGTGGGCAAAAGACGGAACACCGGACAGACACGACCGCACTTTACAGCCCCCCGAGAAAAACCGGCAGAAAACCGGAAATACCTACACAAGAAAAAGCGCACGGACATGAAAAGAAATATCATTATCGGCACCCTCACGGCAGCCGTCGTACTCACACTGGTATTCACCTGCCCGGGCAAAAAGGCCCATCAGGCAGCCATCAGAGACCTCATTACCGAAACCCTGGACGAAGAGCCGCCCGAAATCATCCCGCAGGAACTGCTGCCCGTATGGAACGTGCTGGGCAGCCTGGCCGCCGGACAGCTGATTGACGTACTGCTGGATTCGCAACTGGAAATCAGAAACTACGCCATCTTCAGCATCGGACGCATCCAGCTGCCCGACGAAAAGAAAACCGTATCGTTCGGCATTCTGGGCAAGATATATACTTTTGACAAGGAAGACATACAGAAATCGTGGAGGAAAATCAATCAATCCGGATACTGACCCCCTCGCCGGGACTGCGGCACCTCCGGCCGCAACGCCCCCCGAGGCATACACAAAAAAAAAGCGCAGCCGACTTTCAGAAAAGAAAGAATGGCTGCGCCTGGGTGATTCGCTTGGGGTTCGAACCCAAGACCCCAACATTAAAAGTGTTGTGCTCTACCAGCTGAGCTAGCGAATCAAACCTTTTTGCCGTTAAGCGAGTGCAAAGGTAGGAATAATAATTGAAACCGCCAAGAAAAAATTAAAAAAAATTACTGACCGCCACATTCAGCCTACCGTTCATGCAGAACAGAATGCGGGATAAAAAGCCCGGCCGGTACCATTGCCGCAACGGACAAAAGAGAATCACAACCGGCAAAAGTCCTGAAAAAGAATGGTTCACGCTCAAAAAAAAAGTGTTTTGTTTGTTGGATATAAAAATAATCTGTAATTTTGCACTTCGCTGATAGTATGCATATTAAGTAATAACAAAAATAACAACAAAACAAAATGATCGTAGTACAAGTAAAAGAAGGCGAAAACATTGAACGCGCCCTCAAAAAATTCAAGAGAAAATTCGAAAAAACCGGTGTTGTAAAAGAACTTCGCGCCCGTCAGCAGTTCAACAAGCCCTCCGTACTGAAACGTTTGGCTAAAGAACACGCCGTTTACGTACAGAAGTTGCACCGCAACGACGACTAATTGAATTTTTCATTGAACACAACCATAAATGAGCGCGTAGCCCAACTGCGCGCATGGATGGAAAGCCACCATCTGGCCGCCGTCCTGTTTTCGTCGGCTGACGACCACGCTTCGGAATACGTAGCGCCGCACTTTCAGTGCCGGCAATGGATTTCCGGCTTCGACGGCTCGGCAGGCACGGCCGTAGTAACCCTGACCGACGCGGCCCTATGGACCGACTCGCGCTACTTCCTGGCCGCTACGCAACAACTGGAAGGCACGCCCTTCAGCCTGATGCGCGAGGGAGAACCCGACACACCTACGCCGGCCCAATGGCTCATCAGCCAACTGCACGAGGGCGACTGCGTAGGCACTGACGGACGGACACTGACCATTGACGAAGCCAGAATCCTGCAGGACGAACTGCAGGCGGCAGGCATCGGTCTGACACTGGACACCGACGCAGCCGCCGACCTGTGGGCCGAACGGCCACCCATGCCGCACGAACCCATTACGGTGCAGCCGCTGGAATATGCCGGGACGGGGGCCGAACAGAAAATACGACAGCTGCTGCACGAAGCCCACAAGCATCACTGCAACGCCCTGCTGCTGACGGCACTCGACGAAATTGCCTGGACGCTCAATCTGCGCGGCAGCGACGTGGAATGCAATCCCGTATTCTATGCCTACCTGCTGCTGGAAGGCGAACAGAAAGCCACCCTCTTTACCCGGGCCGACCGCCTGAACGACGAGGCCGCCGAGCAGCTCCACCTGCGCCGCATTGACGTGCGCCCCTATGCCGACGTTGCAAAGACACTGCGTTCCGTGCAAGGCCGGCTGTGGATACCGTCGGATGCCAATGCCTGCCTCATGGCCCAGGCCGAGGGACTGCCCTGCTACGTAGCGCCCTCGCCGGCCCAAATGGCCAAGGCCGTCAAGAACGAAGTGGAGCAGGAAGGATTCCGCCGGGCCATGGCGCGCGACGGCGCCGCTCTGGTGCGCATGCTCTGCCGCCTGAAGGACCAGGTAGCCGCCGGAGGCATGACGGAACTGGCCGTCGACCGACAACTCACGGCCTACCGCGCCGAAAGCCCCCTTTACCGTGGTCTGAGTTTTGCCACCATCTCGGCTTACCAGGAGCACGGCGCCATCGTCCACTACGAGCCGACCCAGGCCACCGATGCCCCGCTTCGTCCCGAGGGCCTGCTGCTGCTCGACACGGGCGCACAATATCAGGACGGCACCACCGACATTACCCGCACACTGGCGCTGGGCCCCGTAAGCGAGGAAATGCGCCGCGTGTACACGCTGGTGCTCAAGGGCCACATCGCCCTGGCACGGGCCCGCTTCCCGCAAGGCACCACCGGCCTCAATCTCGATTTGGCCGCCCGCTACGCCATGTGGCAACACGGCTACGACTTCGGTCACGGCACAGGACACGGCGTAGGCAGCTACCTCTGTGTACACGAAGGGCCGCAGCAAATACGCAAGAACCACCGGGCCTGTACGCAGGTTCCCCTGCTGCCGGGCATGACCGTCACCGACGAGCCGGGCATCTACCTTGAAGGAAAATTCGGTGTGCGCATTGAGAACGTACTGCTCGTCACGCCGCCCGAAGAAGAGGCCTGCGGCCAATTCATGGGCTTTGAAGTCCTGACCCTCTGCCCCTACGACTTTGCCGCCATCGACTGCCGCCTGCTGCGCAGCGACGAGATGCACTGGATTGATGCCTACCATGCCCGTGTACGCAACCGCCTCATGCCGCTGCTCACGCACGACGCCGAAGCCCGCAAGTGGCTTGTTGAGGCCACACGGCCGCGTTTCAGCTAAACGCCTTTTTCACTCGGAAACAACTAAATAAACCTCAAAAAATACAATTCAGAAAAACTATGCACAACATCTACCGCAAACTGCTGGCCGCGCTCTGCTGTATAGGGCTCGGCTGGCCGGCGCAGATGCTGGCCGTGGCTTTTGAAAGCTCAACGGCCGATGCGCCCAAGTGGTTCCGGCTTTTCACCCCGAACCGCGAAAACCGTACCCTCACCAGTGCCGGCACGGCCACCTACCTGAGCGGTGCAGCCTCATTCACGTATACCGACGACCAGCTCTGGCGCGTGGAACAGCGCACCGACGGCACCTACAACCTTGTCTGCCGCTCGGGAGGCGTCTACATCGACCCCTCTCGCACACAGGTAATTGGCATCAATCCCGCCTTCTATCCCGTCAGCACCGAGCCGCAAACGGGCTGGCAAATCAAGGCCATCAACGGCCAGAACGACCTCTACATCATCGTCTCCGGCACGAAGCAGCTCCACCAGGGCGGCTCGGGCGACGATTACCGCGTCATCAGCTACGGCGGGGGCAGCAACACCTCCGACCCCGGCTGCCAGTTCCGTTTTGAAAGCTGCGACCTGAACACCCCCGTCAGCATCCAGTCGGCCAACGCCGTACAGGGTTTCCTCACCATGGCGCCGGGCAATACCGACCGCATTGTCATGCGTGCCGACCTGCAGGTAGGCGGATTCCAGGGCAGCATGTCCGTAAGCGGCATGACCATTGACCTGAGCGGCTCTACCGACGCTGCCGCCGACCTGGCCTGCATCAAGGTTTACCGCTCTACTTCCAACCTTTTCTACGGCACACTGAAAGCACAGGCCACCCTGCTCGACTCCGTAACCGTCAGCGGCAACACCGTGCAGCTGCAGTTCAGCGAACCGCAAAAACTGGAAGCCGGCAGCACCTGCTTCTTCATCACTGCCGACCTCAAACCGACGGCTACGCCCGACCACGAGATTGACGCTACCCTCAAGAGCATCCAGCAGCCCGACGGCGAGTTGGACATCAACAGCAACCCCACCGGAAAGGCACGCATCTTCAAGTCGCACACCATGCTCTTCAACCCCTACGACGACGGTTCACACTACTGGCGCATCCCGGCCATGCTGGTATTGCGCCACCAAAAGGACGACGCCCTCAACGGCCGCATCGTCACCGTAACCGACAAACGCCACAACAGCAACGGCGACCTGCCCAACTACATTGACCTCATCACACGCCACTCCGACGACAACGGACTGACCTGGTCCGAAGGCAAGCTCATTGCCGGCGACCCGGCCGTATCGCCCGACTACGGTTACGGCGACGCTGCCCTGGTTGAAACGGCCCACGGCCACATCATCTGCCTCATGGCGGCCGACAAGCAGTTCCCGGGCTCGTCCTACAGCAGCCCCATACGCTACTACATGACCTACTCCGACGACGGCGGACAGACCTGGAGCAAGCCCGAAGACCTGACCTCACAACTCTATGCCCACCAATATGTTCAGGGCCAGCTGCAGGGTGGCTTCACCACCTCCGGCCGCGGCATTCTGCTGCAGCACCAGCAGGACGCCTCACGCAACGGCCGCGTCATGTTTGCCATGACCTGCAAGTTCAGCAGCGGCAACTACCAGAACTATACGCTCTATTCTGACGACGAGGGCCTGACCTGGAACGTATCCGCCACCTCAGCCTACGATGGCGGCAACGAGGCCAAAGTGGCCGAATTGCCCGACGGCACCGTCATGCTCTCCACCCGCCGCAGCGGCAACCGCGGCTTCAACCTCTCCACCGACGGCGGCGAAACCTGGGGCCAGCAGTACGAAAACAGCCAGATTTGGGGTGCTTCGTGCAACGCCGACATCCTTGTCTACTCCGACGACATCATCCTGCACACCATCTGTAATTCCGGTTCCCGCCAGAACGTCACGCTCTACGCCAGCATTGACGGCGGAAAGACCTATCCGTATAAAAAGGTCATCTGCGAGCTGGGCTCGGCCTACTCCACCATCGAGCGCCTGGCCAACGGCGACGTAGCCGTTTACTACGAAGACAACAGCATGGGCGACGATGCTTACAGCATGAACTTCGTCACCCTGCCCATCAGCTGGCTGGTGAGCGGTAACCCCGGACTCGAGAATTTCAAGAACCTCGTAAACCAGGCCCGCCAGATGGCTGAAGCCGACACCTACGACGAGGCTCAAATCAGTACCGCCAAGGCCGGCGAATACGAGCAGAATGCCATTGAAGCCCTCCGCAAAGTCATTCCTACCGACGAGCAAATCGAGCAGATGAGCAGCTACACCGAAGCTACACAGGCCATCGAAGCTGCCATGGAGGCTGCCCGGGCCACCTGCATCACCGTCGACGGATACTCGCCCGACACGTACTTTACCATTTCGAGCCTGGAAAACATCGGCGATGCCGGCGCGCCTTTTTTTATCTCGGGCAACGGTAAGGCCTACGCCGAGAGCAATACCCTCGCCCAGAAATGGCTCATCCGCGCAGCCGAAACCCAGGGCCGCGTCACCCTTCAGAACGCCGACAACCAGCGCTACCTCTACCGCAGCGGCAACACTGTGGCCCTGCAGGAGCGGCCGGCTGAATGGGGACTGGAAAAGAGCGGGTCAAACTACCTGCTCCATGCCTACACCGGCAACAACGGCTACGTGGTCATCAACAAAGGCACCGGCGCCCTCGACTTCTGGAACTCGGCTTCCGGCAATGACACCTGGCGCACCACCTTCGTGCTGACCGCCAGCGGCGCCATTGAGGACGGCATCAGCCAGACTCTCCTGCCCGACGGCATACGCATCAGCCACAAGGCCATCTATGCCGACTGCCCCGCCCGCGCCTACAGCCTCAGCGGCCAGCAGGTTTCCCTGGGCCAGCCGCTGCCCACCGGCACCTACATCATCCAGTCGGGACAAAAAACCTGCCGCGTGCTGATTCAATAAAACACGGCACCGCCAGACAAACGCATACAGAGAGAGAGGCCGGACGCAGTGTAGCGTCCGGCCTCTCCTTTTTTTTGCACCGCGCCCCCTTAAACCTCAAAGCCCCGGAAGCAAAGAGCGCTCCCGGGGCTGCTTAACCTAAGTAGAGAAAACAGTGGTGAGGTCAGGCTACAACCACTTTTCCATAATAGCTCTTCTTTCCCTTTACGGCCTTCACGATATAGAGACCGCGGGTCAGGTCCTGCGTGCTGATGGACGTGGCCGAACCCTTAATCTGACGGGCCAGCACACCGTTGGCGGCGTAAATGTCCACGCTCTCCGGCTCTACGCCGTCAATGACGATGGTGCGGGCCGCGTTGTCGGCGTAAATCTTCACCGCAGCCTCGGCTACCGAGCCGATACCCTCAGCCGTTTTCTTTTCCTTGATGACCTTGAAGGAGTCGAACAGCGAAGGTGTGCCGGCATCATCGACGGTATAGGTGCTGATAAAGATGGTGTCGGCCGTCACCTTGATGTCGCTGAAGGTAGGCTCGCCGGTCTGTCCGAACTTGCCGGAGAAGAGGCCCCAGTAGTTCTCCACCTGATGGTCGGCGTAGGCTTTAATCATGTCCTCCTCGTTGCGCGGCTCATACTTCTTCTTGCCGGCCGAGTTGTTGAGGAAGTAGAGCGTACCCTCGCTCACGTTGAACACGCCGCCCTGCTTGCCGGTCATGTTTTCGCGCACACCGCCGGGCACTACGGTCTCCACCTCTTCGGCGGCACCGGGTACCAGCGTCTTGGTGCTGTTGTTGACCGGGCCGATTACCTCATAAATGTGGTCGTGTCCCTGCAGGGCCAGGTCAATGTCCAACTCGTCAAACACGGGCAGCATATTCTCACGCACCAGGCGTCCGTCGCTGTCGCTCTGGTGCGACTTGCTGCCGGTAAACATGTTTTTGTGGAAGGGGGCAATACGCCATTTCACGTTTTTATGAGCCTCCACCTGCTTGCGCATCCAGTCGGCCAGGGCCTGGAAGTAACCCTCCTTCTTGTAGTCCTCGTAGTTGATGACCATAAACAGGGCGTCGCCGTAAACAAACGAATATACCGTTCCGTCCATGGTTGTTGTAACGGCCGAATTCTGGTTGAAACTGGTGTCCGTATTAAAGTGCCACGTAAAGTTACTGTTCGAGCTGGTGTCGTGATTGCCCTGCGCCACTACCAGCGGGTAGTTCATCCAGATGTCCTGCATCGTGCCGAACCACTGCTCATATTCCCACTCCGAGTTGTTGGTGCCCGAAGTCTCCACCAAATCACCGTTGACCAGCACGAACTGTGCCTCAGGAACCAACTGCTGGGCGGCATGCGCCGTTTTCTGCGACACGTCGAACATTTCGTCATTCTGTGCCTGCGTGTCGGTCATATAGATAAAGGAATACCCCTTTTCAGCGCTGTACGAATCGGAAGCAGTGGTAAAATGGCCGATTTCGCTCCAGCCCTGCTCCGTGCCTACGCGGAAGGAATAGGCGGTGCCAGCCTTCAGCGTGGTGGCCAGGGCCTTGTGGCTGGTGTACGAGCGCTTGGCGTTGGCCTCAATGCCGTCCACGTAATTCTTGGCCGTCACGTAGTTCAGGTCCTTCACGTCGGCCGAAGTAGCGTCAAGAATCAGGTCGGGATTGGCAAAATCCTCGGCCGTGGCGTCGGCCTTGGCCACAATCTGCACCTTTCCGCTCTTCACCTCCGGGTTCGTAAACCACGCAAAGCCCATCTGCGTGCGGGGGTCGCCGTTGACGGTCATGTTGATGCTGTAAGGCTGCGAGGCATCCTGCATCTCAGCCATCAGGCGGGTCAGGCGCGTCCATGAAGGCGTGGTAAAGTTTTTGGAATCGAGGGTAAATTCCTGCGACAGGGCAGGCTCTGCGCTTGCCGAAAGCAACGCCACCAGGGCGCCGGTTTTCATAAATCCTTTCAATCTCATAAATCTCAAATTTAAATGAAACTATCGTTTGTTTTCGCAGGCAAAATTACGGCCCTGATGTGTCGATTTGTTTACCCCAAGGTAACGATGGGGTAACAATCGTATTACGGTTTTTTTCCCTTACGCCGACACGGAAAAACAAAACGGCTTCCCGGAAAAACGAGGTGCCGCCCCGCATAAACAGGACGGCACCTTGTAAAAACTTTCCTGCCACACCGGCCGGAAGCTACCCTACGAAGAGCGGCGCGCCCGGCTGCCCGGAGGCAGGACGGAGCGCGCCGATCTTTATGGAAATGAGATGCGGGTGCACAACCCGCGGGTGTACTGCAACTAAGGCACCATGAGCTTGCTGACGGCACGCTTGGTGCCACCCTCACGCACCTCAACAACATGTACGCCGCGCTGCAGGCGGAAGACACACTGGCTCTCGGTGGCCACGTGCTTCCACTCGAGCTGGCCGCCCACACTGTAGGCCTGTATGCGCTGGCCGGGCTCAAGGCCGCTCACGCAGATGCTGCCGTCGTCCTGCAGCCTGATGCGGATGCCGCCGTCAGCTTCCTCGTCATCCAGCGTGCGGAAGCGGAGCGTGAAGCGCTGGTCGATACAGGTGTCGGCCGGAAGCGTAAAGGTGTAGGGAGCGGCGGTGAGGTCAACGGTGCGCCCCGTCAAATGGTCGGTCAGTTCCACCGTTTCGTAACCCTCGTTGCCGGCAATGCCCAGCTGGTAAGTGCCGGCCTTGGAGGCAGTCACGCCCAGTGGCGTTTCGCCCTCCTCGCTGACGGCCGAAAGGAGCGAATAGCGATTGCCGCTGCGTACGGCGTAGAGCTGCGGCACGGCGGCCGTGCTCATCCACTTCACACCGTCGGCACCGAGGTCAAAGTCCTGACGGGCCTCGTCAGCCGGCACGGCATTCAGCTGCAGCACATCGGCCGCTGAAGCCCCGTCGGCCGTAGCGCGGGTGGCCTCGGACGGACTCAGCGTGAGCTGCAGGCGGGCCGACGAAGCATAAGCATCGCCCTGTCGGCCGGAGGATGAAGGCAGCGCAATGCTGACGGATTCACTTTCGCGAAGCGTAGCCGTTTGCGTAAACACGGCGTCGCCGGCAGGAATGTAGCCTGCGGTTTCGTTGGCGGTATTGACCGTCTTATACGTATCGGCCGTATAGCCGTAGAGAACACGGCCGTATGCCATGTCGCCATAGTTCATGGCGCAAAGGTAGGGCGAGCCGAAGAGGTTCCAGCTCATGTTTTCCTTGTGGGTAAAACGGTTGCCGCCTGAAGTGGTCGAGATCCACGGATCATTGAAGTTATACTTCATCAGCACAACGCTCTTGTCTGCGCCACCCTCGGAATAGGAATTTCCGCTGAAACGGATGGTCATGTCGTTGTCCGAAGTAATCAGGAAACCTTCAGTGGAACCACCCGGCTGGCTGAGGGTCTCCCATGCCTTGCCGTCCTTGTCGTCAAACGTATAGTCGTAGGCAGCTCGTGTACTGCCGTTGTAGCGCTTCAGACTGTAGTCGGCATTCGGAGTCACGTCCGTTACGTCAAACGGCATTACGGTCAAATCATTGCCTCCGGCCTTTACGTCGCGCTCAACGGCAAAGTTGGTCAGGTTGATGTAATTGCCGCAACCGCGCAAACCGGCATGATGCTCCAGCAGCAGGTAGCCGGGGTTGAAGTACTGGCCGTCCGGGTAAACCAAAGAGCCATCCTCAGCTTTCTGAATCTGCAGTTCCTTCTCCTTACGTACGTAAACCACCGACTGACCCACAGGCTTGTCGTCTGCCGTAATCATATAGTTGCTAGTGATGTTCCAAGTCTCGAAGCAACCGTTGTCCACCGTATTGCGAATACGCTTATTACCAATCAGGTCACGACTGTGGCCTACCGCAGTAGTATAACGGCTAATATCCGTACGGGTATCAGCCGCCGGGTCAATATCTGACGAGGTTTCCATCAGCTGATATTTCCAGTAGTCAGTCGTTACATAGCTATTCGTTTCAGTTACAGAAGCGCGGTTGTTGCCGCCTGCTGCAATCGTACCCGTGGCCGTCACATTAACGGCCTTGACGCCCGACACGCCGTTCAGAGCGAGCGAGTTGTAGAGCACGCCGTCGGACTGGCCCGCCACGGCACCATTGAGAATGGAGGTTGAAAGAATACCGTTGTTGACCGTAGCCGCACCGTTCACCACGAAACCGTCCACTACGACATCGGTTCCAAGGGTCACGTTCTGCAACGACGAGCGACCGGTGGACTCCAGCATACCCTTGCGCTGGGTAAGCAGGTCGGACACGATACCGCTTACATCCGTTGCAGCAGAGGTCTCGTCGTTCATGCCGCCATATACCTTTACGCCCGGCATCGACAGGTTGAGCAGTCCGGCGTCGCGGTAGTTGTTGTGTACAAATACGTAAGCATGCTCGCCCGGATTTCCGTTCACGTAAATGCCGGCCAGGTCGACGGCACCCTGCAGGTCGCCCAGGGCGGTGGTCCAGCTGTTACCGTCGGCCGTACCGGTCAGGTCGGCCTTTACGTAGACAATGGGTTTCAGGGTAGCTTCGTACTCATAAGCCCCTACATCTATCTCATCACCCGTCAGACGGGCATTGTTGGCCAGGTCTTTCTCATTATCGAAATTGCTGATGCCAACCTGAGCCAAATAACTATCCTTACTTCCCTTGTTCAGCAGCAACAGGTTGGGACGGATGCGGTAGTCGCGGCTCATCACGTCGGCGTTGTCGGGGTCTACAAAGTTGGGACCCTCCAGCACATTATCGTTGTCTACCGTACCGGGAATAGCCACATTCTTTTTCTCTGTATCAGTAGTCAGATTTTGCTTGCCATTCTTCCAGGCCACACTATTATATATGCCTTTCGGCGTGCCGGTCAGGTCAGTGGTGTTCTGCGCAAAGGTGGCATTGACCACCGTTGTGTTTCCATCAGCAGCCAGACCCGTACCGCCGTCGGCAAAGAGCGTATTGTATATCAATACCGGACCGCTGTTTCCTTCTACATTCAATCCGACAGGGTTCTGACGGAATCCGCAATTCTTCAACGTCAGTGAACCACTGGGCAGGACACTAACCTCCATGCCCTTGGCAGTTTTAGACGCAGAATGATTGGCAAACGTGAAACCTTCGAAAACAACATCCTTGCCATTGGCAGTTACGGACATCAGAATGGGAGTTTCCACATCATTGCGAACGACTGTGGGTTTGCTGAAATCCTGCTGCTCGCCACTGCCCGTACAGGAGCCTTTCAGAATCAGCGAGTCGCTCAGCGAATTGTCTGACATGTTCAGGATATAGGCCGAACCTGCCGACAGCCGGCTCCAGGTATATTTCCCGTCACGTACAAAAATTCTTCTGGTACCGGCTTGGACAGTCGGATTGGATGCACCGACAATGGCTCCGCGCAGGTCGTCGGTAGCATTGGCCCAGCTATCGCCCGAACCGTTTCCGGCAGAAAGCGTGGCTACGTAAATAGCCGGCATGGTTGAGAAGTTGGATACGTACTGATACTCGTAAAGGCCAATATCTATTGGCTTGCACAACTCATTGTTATTCTCATTACGCGGACCTGAATAACGAACATACGTACCGTCTACATTAGTCATATAAGCCACTGTTACACCTGCATTATCCGTAAACCATTGCTGATAAGCGCCGGTAACATTTCCTTCAGACTTATGTTCAGCATCTGTCTCATCAGGATTTTTAGTAGCTGTATGCTCCGTTCCGTCGCCCGCATCCGTCACAACAGATATTGCTACCGGATTCCACAAGCTCGAAGAAGAGTTGCCTGCCTCACCGGCTTCCGTAGTAGGATTGGCAAAACGCGGACCTTTGTCCCCCATATTGTCGGTAGACAACAAAATATTATTGTTCGAGTTTCCTGTAGCAAACTTGCCGATATAATCCACGTCGCTGGCGCAATGAGAAACATCATAAATATTTGACAAGTCAGTAAGATCTTGATAAGTTTCTCCAACATTACCCCATATCAAAGTGTTCACAAGCTCGCTCTTGGCATTGTGATTATACAACACTGGATTCGTCGTAGCCTTATTCCTTACAAACGTATTATTCATAATGTAAAGAAGCGGATCATGTTGAGAGGATATTCCTTCCGCATAATTCGTACCGATGGCACCGCCCTCTTCTGCCGACTCGTTATTTGCCCACAAAGTGTTTACCGCACGCAAATTAACTTCTTTAAATATGCCAGACACGTATGCAGCACCGCCTCTGCTCGTCAAATTATAAGTAGTTTCCTTAGCGTCATTATAAACAGTCTTGTTTCCTGCCAGAATACACCCCGACAGATTAAGGTCGGCATCACGTACAAAGACTGCCCCGCCACGCACGGCGGTATTGTTAAGCAGACGGCAACGACTAATGGTATAAGTTACGCCATTGCTATAGATTCCGCCGCCACGTCCCTGCTCATTATTATCAGTACTGATAGACAATTTATTGTCCGTCTGGCCGTACATTACGGTCAAGCCGTCCAATACAACCGGATCGACGGTTGTAGCCGTACCTTTATCAGTGAACACTACATGGTAAGCATTCTGCGCTGTACTGGAAGCATTAATCTGCCCCGAAAGGATGGTTTGATTGGCCAGCTCCCACGGCTCGTTGATGCCGTTCTGATTGAAGTCGGAATAAGTACGTGCATTCAGAATATCTGTAATGTCACCCATACACGTAAATGTTCCTGTTACCCCAGGAATGGTTGTTAAATCATTTCCGTCTTGTACCTTTGAAGAAATAAACTCCGTTCCAACAAATCCACCATAAATGCTAACACCCTGCGGCACTTCAAACGAGTACAAACGCTGGTCATGCGTAACGGCAGCGGTAGTAGTGCGCTCATTAGACGGCTTATAGGTTCCGCCGGCCACCAAAATCTCGAAGTTATCGTTATGACCTTTATCACGCATCGAGCGGATATATCCCAACGCATCCTCCAAAGTAGAGAAAGAGGTATAGAACGAACGGCCCAAATAGTCACTCATATTATAACCCTCTGGTAAGGTCACATTAGTAGTCTGCGACACGAAAATGCGCGTAAACAGCTCTGTCGGCAAAATGCCGCCCTCATAGGCAAAGGCACCGGCATCCAAGCGCTCAGCACCATTTTCTTCATACTGATCGCGTGGAATATTCTGCATATCGCTTTTCGCAACATTGAAGGTGGTCACCAAACCTGACGGACTTGGCCCGGACGGGTTTGTCTTACCCGTCTGATACTCATACTTCAAGCCGTGCTTGATGAGCAGTGAGTAGTCCTTCAGCTGATAGAAGTCGCCCGTGAAATAGAGCGTGGAATCGCTCTCCAGTCTCGTATTCTCGAAATCGGACGGCATTTCCTGCGTCTCCACGAAGCAGTCGTTGAACGGATAGAAATTCGTCTTGCCATCAATTCCGTACACCGAACTCAGCTTGTTGTCAGCAAACTGCGTATTGGTAACACCGCTCACGTTCTTGTCCGAACCGGCCGTGTTGCCAAAAATCACGGTGTTGACATTCATCACGGCACCGTCCTCCATATACAAGCCGCCACCACTGGTAAAAGCCGTGTTGCCGGCAATGGTAGAGGAGAGGATGTGCGCACGGCTGTCGGCATCGACAAGAGTATTGTCTGCAGAAGTAGCGTCAGCATAAACACCACCGCCATTCTCCGCGTTGTTGTCCATGATCAGCGTACCGCTCACCGTGGCCCCCGGCATAAGGTAGAGACCGCCGCCCTCAGTGGCCGCACAGTTGCGCACCACGCAGTTACGCACGTGTGCACCACTCGGCACGATGGCACCACCTCCGCGCGTATTCGGATTGCCGGCACCGGCCAACGAAGTGGCGCTACCATCCTCCAGCCATACGCCATCAATAATGGCAGACTTGGTCAAAGCCGCCGTTCCGGGCCAAGCGCCAAAAGTCACCGTATGATAACCGTTCACCTCCTGCGTAATTGTCGAACCCTGAGAAGGCTTGGCTATCGCACTCAACACGGTTCGGAACTTCATCGGATTACGCATATTGTCACCTGTGGCGTCATCCCATCCACTGCCTTCTTCATAATCACCATCGTTATAATTACCATCATAATATCCTCCCATAAGAGTAACTCCTTCGGGAATGACATAAGTATAACTCTGCGGATCAATTGCTGAAGCCAAAGTATTGGCATTGTAAACAAACGAAGCATCTTCATAACCAGCAACCTTAACAATAGCCGAAGCTGAAGTATTGGTTGAAACTTTTTTACCTGCATCTGTAAGAATGGCCTGTAACTTCGTTGCACATGCTGCATTGGCCGGATTCTCTCCACTACGTAAACCTACTCCGTTTTGAGAAACATAATAAGTAAATATGGTTCTGCCATCTTCTTGCGTTTCTGTACAAAGTACATTGCCCTCGTTCGTACTTTCAAAAGCCCCCATATCAATACCACAATCCTTGATTCGATTGGTATAGTCTGCATCATAATCAGGAATGATTGCATTGGGAATGACCTCTGTTCCGGTATTAATTGCAGGAGAGCCGGTCAACAAATGGTAATCACCAGTTAACTCATCAACAAACTTTGGAGAACCTGAAACATTATTTCTTGAGGCATATGTAACATTTCCATAAACTAAAGAAGAGGATTCATGGGCAATACTATCTGCATCAGTATAACCTACATTGCTATAATATACATGAATACGTTCTTTCATGATACTATAACCATCATTATTAGGCTTGTTACCACTTGAACCTTCTGGAATATCAACACTAAGTACTTGCAAGTTTAAGTTCTCCGGACTAGAAATGCCTATGTTACGTCCACCTTCTTCTTTATTATTATAGATGATACAATTGTAAATTTCTGCCGTATTATAAACAAACATACCACCACACATAATATTTGAATATGTGGAATTTTCGGTCTTGGCCGTATTGCCTACAATAGTATTGTTATAAAAATTACCACTTATCTGACAGGCTCCGGCACCAATTGCCATCGTATGATAAGTTACCGTCTCATTATTCCACTCCAGAGCTTCAGCACGATTACCTGAAATCAAAGAGTTGAAAATCGCTGCCGTATAATTGTCGTCATTTAAGATATATAATCCGCCACCATACGAGAACGCAGCACCGTTTTCGTCCTTCTGTTGACTGTATACTCTAATTGAGTTGTTTATAATTTGACAATTTCTGATTACACCTCCACGACAAAAAACGCCGCCGGCTACGGTATGAATTCCCCCGCTGTTTGATATGATATTCTTCTTATCGGCCAGTATAAGGTTATTCTCTATCACACAATTTTCCAGCACGCTGTTTCCCATCATATACACGCCGGCTCCACCACATTCACCAATAATCTTGGTATCCAAGTTCATGATATTTCCCGTTATCGAATATCTATAACCTGTATTCAGGGAACCGTATCTAAAGACCAAACCATCCCAAACCGTTTCAACGCCAAAATGATCACGCTGCACAAGCACACGCCCAACATTTTTCCATTCTGCTGAAGCTGAAGCGCTGGTAGGATACTCAGGCTTGTTTTCCTGCGCCTGTAAAATTGTTTTATAAGTATTAGGATCGCGGTTGTCTTCTCCTGGCGCACCAGAATCCGGGAAACCGCCATAAACGTTAACACCTTCCACCATCTTATAAGCATACGGCTGACTATGGATCGTATCGTTATCATCAATTGTACCCGTATAAGTACCTGCTGCCACCCAAATCCGAGGTCTGTTCGCTGCTACGGAATATTCTTCAGCTTTATCCAATGCAGCCGTTACGGTTCTCAAGGCATGTTCCCAAGACAACCCGTCACTATTGTCATTGCCATCAGTACGCACATAATAAACGCTTCCGGCCTTTGGCAAATCTGCCTCATACGCGCCAAGGTCAGGTATGCCGCCAAGATTACGGTCGTTAATTGTCGTGATGTCTGTGGTTAAAGAAGTAGAAGCCGAAGCCTTATTGATAATGTCTTTTCCGGCATCTGCTGAGCTCGTCAGCGGGCGGAATGAAGAATAACCGCCGAGATAGGTGTCGAAGCCAAGGGTGGCGCCGGATGCATTTGTCGGGTTGGCAAAATTCTTGGCGCCGGATGCACCCGTAGAAGCCAAGCTCAATGAGTTTCCATTTGTATTGCCTACAGAGAAAGATGAGGCGCCCATAGTTGCCGGGGCTGCACCGGCATTATTAGCCACCGTTACGTGCTCCATCGTCAGCGTCTTGGCATTAATGACTGAAGCCGTTGTTGTGGTGTTGGTGTTGGTGTTGTTGTTCACCACGCAGTTCTCCATGGTCAGCGTAGCCTCGCGGGCATCGATGGCCGCACCTTCCTGCGCGGTGTTGTTCTCAAAGATACAGTTACGCACGGTAACTTCCGAACCGGCATGAGCCAGCAAACCGGCACCATACTGACGGCTGGCCTCGCCGGCGGCATAACCGTTGATGACATGGAAGCCGTCGAGCACGAGCTTGGCCCCTCTCTCTACCGTGATGCAATGATAGAGGCCCTGCGTAATATCCTTGCCTTCGGTGTTGCCGTTGATAACCGAACGGTAGGTCAGCGGGTCACGAATCACGGTGTTGTTGTCCGTCGTACGGTGATAACCGCCATACAAATAAACAGGCTGTCCGCTTGTCGTAACCGGAACGGTGATGGTTGCCGTTTTCGGGTCGTTGTTGGTAAAGGCATAGCGCGGCCAGATGTCGCCCTCGAGCACACGCACCACCAGTTTTTTCGTTCCCACGGTATCTGCGTCCAGCCCGGCCAGATAGCTGATGGCATTGTTGAGCGAGCGGAAACCCTTAGCCCATGAACTTCCGTCGTGGTCGGGTTCCGTACAGTTCACGTCGACATACACCACCAGCGAGTCGCCCACGGTAGCATGCTTTATGCCGGGCGCACCTACACTGAAGGCGCCCACGGCCGGCTTCTGCGCGTAGACCTTGCCTTCGATGTCCAGCTCGGGAGAGAGCACCACTTCACTCGGCAGCTGACCGAGCGCCATACCACGTGCCCAAAGGTTTGAGCCGCTTATGGGTTTCCAGTAATAGCTGATGAGGCCGTCTTTCCATTCGTCCTGTACGCCATAATCCGTATTAAGGGAAAAATTCATATCGGCAGCAGGCTCCGTAAATCGCGGTCCGATGCTGGTGCCGTCGTCCTGCTTTCCGGCATTCTCATCCACCAGCGAAAGCGTCTGCTCCTGCAGCGTATTGTTCCACACGGCATTGTTCACGCCCGAAATGGCGTTGTAAAGGAACCGCACCTTCGCAGCCGACGGATTGCGGGCATACATCGGGATGTTGGTGCCGCCCTGCATCTGGTTGTTCCACAGCACGGAGTTCAGCACCAGCGCGTACTCATCGACATAGATGCCGCCCGTTTGCGAAGCATTCACATCGGTGGCGTCGGTAGCCGTCACACACTCGTTGTTGGTGATGGTGTTCTGCATCAGCACGCCGCCCTTGTCGCAGTACACAGCGCCGTTGCCCCTTACGGTGTTGTTGGACACGACGCAGGTGGACAGAATCAGGTATTCCGGATGGTCGGGGTCGTCCGAACCGGCCTCCGCACCGTTATACAGGTACACACCGGCCCCATTGAGCGCCGAGTTGTTGGTCAGCATCGAGCGGTGAACCAGGCCGCGGTTTTCCACGTACACGGCACCACCGTCGGCGTCGGCATTGTTATTGTAAATCAGCGACGTCTGCACACGGCCATTTTTCAGGTACACACCGCCGCCATTGCCGGTGGCATAATTTTCCCGGACAATACAGTTGGACAGGTAGGCATTGGCGCCGTCCATATATACGCCGGCACCGCGGTCGGTCAGGAAGTCGTCAAGCCCCGTATTGCCCTGCGCATATCCGCCCTGAACGGTAACGCCGTCAAGCGTAGTGACACGCGTAAATTCTGACTCCCCCGACATGGGAGCGAACCACACCACGTGGCGCGAATCGCTGCCCACGGTCCATTTTGAATTGGTCCATGCCAGCTTACTCTCATAATAGGCCGCCTCGAGTACGGTTACGTTTGTAAAGTCCCAGGGCATGGTGCCTTTGGCACGCTTCTGCTTGGAAGTTTCGTTGCCGACAAAACCGCCGTACACGCTGATTCCGTCGCGCATACGGAAGGATGCCGAATAGTTCATACCGCTGATGAGCTGCGACTGCGGCTTGTAGGTTCCGGCAGCCACCCACACCTCGCCGGCCTGCTGTGAGACATTGTTGTCAGCCAGGTCGTCAATCATCTTCTGAAGGTCGCCCGAGGCGTTGTCCCACGACGAGCCGTCGCCCGTGCCGGTAGCTGTGGGCTTCACGTAGCGGATGCGCGTGGCGGGCAGATACTGATACTCATAGGCCCCCACACTGATACGGTCGCCGCTGATACGGGGATTGCCGGCCATGTCTTCACTGCCGTAAACATTCTGGTCATAATAGTCATTATCACCCTTGTCAATCATGACCGAACCTTCAAGCACATTCCACGACCAGAGCGGATAGGCCGACTCGCGCCAGTTGAAGTCGCGGTCGTAGCTCGTCTTCAGCGACGGCGCGTCGAACATGGGGCCGAATTTGTCGCCGCGGTTTTCCTTGGCCACGTAAATGTTGCCGTTTTCGTCCGGTGTTGCAGGGTCACTGCTGACCACCTCATGGTATGCCGAATTTCGGAATCCCGGATCATTCTGCAAATACAGCTGCGTGTTGCCCCAGATAATGGAGTTATACACATGGGCGTCACCCGAACCGCCGGCCGTCATGTCCACACCCGCACCCGTGTTGCGGGCAATGGTGGCGTTGACCACCTTACTGCCGGAGGAGAGGCGCACGCCGCCGTTCCCGTTATTAAAAATGGAGGTGTTCACCACCGTGGCCTCACCGGCCAGATAGATTCCGCCGGCCTGGTTCTCCACCGCCGCACGGTCGCCGGCCGCATTGTTAAAGACGACGCTCTGGTTGATAAGCGACGTTTCGCCATTCACACTCTTTACCGAAGCATCCACGTAAACGGCACCACCCTGCGTGGCATAGTTGCTGATCAGGAAGCAGCGTTCGATGCGAAAAACGCCGCCCTTGTTGTTGTCGCCATAAACGTAAATACCGCCGCCTTTTCCGGCGTCACCGGTGCCGGCTGCCTGACCGTTGCCAATGGAAAAACCGTTGATTACGGTGGGGTACGTATTGTTGTTGCCCGAAGCCTGCGTCGGATCCAGATTCACGCTCAACACGTGGGTGGCATTGTCCGAGCGGGTCCCGTTGGCCGGGAAAATCAGGTCAACACTGCCCACCGTGTCGTTCTTCTGGATGTCGCCCGAGAGCACGGAGCGGTACTTCAGCTGATAGGGCTTGCCCAGCGTGACGCGCTGGCTCAACCGGCTCTCCGTGCCGGCAAAGCCGCCGTAAAGCTGCACGCCCGACTTCACCGCAAAGCCCTCCTTGGGCGCCACGTAAAGATTGTCGCCGGTCAGCGTCTCAAAGCCCTGCACCCAAATCTGGTCGCCGGCCACAGCCTTATCCAAGGCTTTGGTAAGCGTCGTCGCATTGGCCCACGACGAGCCGTCGCCGGTATCCGTAGCCCGCGAACTGACGTAATAAATTTTGCTCTGCGCCGCTGCCGTTCCGGCCAGGAAGAAGGCCAGAAGCATCACCGGAAGTCGTAATAGTATGTTTCGCATCTTTGTTTTCATGGTAAGGTGTCTGTTTTTGTATTTTCGGTTGATGCGCCCGTTCCGTTAAGAAGAAGCGGGGCGCTGTAATCGTCATTTAATTAAAGATACTGATTGAGGTGTTCGTGCCGGCCGTCATGCCCCTGACGGTGGCGTTGACCTTATACCACGTGGCCGTCTGCAGCGCCGACTGGAAGGCCATGGTGTAGTTGCCGCTGATGTCGGTCGTACCGTCCTGCTTTCCCGAAATGTTAAAGGTAATTGTCGGGCGGGTCTGTCCGTCGGTAAACGTGTAGTGATACTGCCGCCCGTTGCGCTGGCTGACGGGCGTGGTGTTGGTAAACGTCCACGTCTGGTCGGCGCCGGGCATAAAGCTGCTTACGCTCACATCCGGAAACAGTCGGCCACGGGTCTTGCCGTGAAAACTGAAGTCGGTCAGGCGGATGTCCGTATAACCCTTGTCAACGGCGTCGGCCACGTCCCACTGCACGTCGATTTTCGTGGCCAGGCGGGTAAGCGTCATGGTGGGAATAGTGCCCACCGCCCCCGTACCGCCGGGCTGTATCACGAAGACGGCCGGAGTATCGCCCTTGGCCTTATAGTAACCCGTAGCCACACTCACAAACTTGGCCACTGCCGACGCATCGCCCTGCGCATAATCATTCGATATGGTCAGGGCCTGCACGTCGGCAGCCGAGCGGCACGCGTCAATCTCCCGGGCCAGCTCGTCGGCTCCGCGTACCCCGCTGCTGTACGTCACACCGTAAATCCTGACCCTTCCCGGCTGAGCCTCAATGGAGAAGAGCTTGATTCCGGCATTTCCGTTGTACGCCGGCAATTTGTCGAAATCGGCTTTCGTAATCGTTGTCTTCATCACCTGGCTGTCGTCGGTATAAGCCATTATCACGGTCAGGCGGTCCCAGTCGGCCGCCTCGGGCACGGCTTCGCCGGGGTCGCCCATGCGGTGCTGGCTGGCAGCCGCCGTCTGCGCGGGCACACTCACCAGCAGCCTCACCGTCTGGCGCGGGCCGGCAGACGGTCCGTCGTCGTCGGCACACGAGGCCAGCGTAAGAGTAGCGCCAGCTATGACAAAAACCACAATCCGTGCCTTGCGCACAGCTGTGGTTTTCAAAATATTATGCCATATATTCTCTCTCATCATATCTAAGTATTATCGGTTCCATTATACTGAAGCCTCCCCGCTTCCGGCGTTCCGCTCAGGGGTAATGATTTTCCTTTCCAAACCATCGCGTCACAGAGCTTTTCCGTTTCTACATTTCCACGTCGAAATCGCCGCCCGGTTTCCAGTCGAGTTCAACCGACACACCCACCTCCGGATTGTCGGTGGTCAGCGTGCCGTCGTTCTGGAGCTTGACCTTCACCACCAGCATGGCGCCGGCGCGCAGGGGTTCCTTGATGTAAAGGGTATTTTTTACGTACTTACCCTCGGCCGTGCGGGTGTAGGCGTCCATTTCCCACAGGCTGCCCTCGGCCTGCGAGAGGTCGCCGTCACGGGTGATGCGCTGCTCCGGCGTGTTGGCCGAAGGGAAACACACGCAATGAAACGCCGTCAGGTTGCCGGCATCGGTACGCTCGGTGCGCATCACGGCACTGCGGTCGTACACATACACGCTGTCGGCACAATGCAGCCCCGAAGCCGTGCCGCGCACATACGCAGCCAGCAGGCTGGCCGTAGAGCCGGTGGCGTTGACCACCAGTACGGGCACGGAGTTCACCATGTAGAGCGGCACGTAATAATGGCCCGACTGCTCCGAAAGGGCCATGCGCTCCAACCCCATATACAGGGCCGAGTGGTAGGCATCCACCGTATCGGCAGCCAGCTGCAGCAGACTGATGCTGCGGTAGGCCGAAGCGCCGTCGATGGCCACCTCATATTTATTGTCGGTAGCCGCCAGGGCCACGTTGTAGTAATTGCCGCGGTTCATGTACACCGTGACCGACGCCTCGTTGGCATTAGGCGTCAGGCGCTGGTGCTTTTCAAGCTCGCCGCCCTGCTCCTTGAAAAAGGAGAGGTCCATCACCCGGGCCTTGTCGCTCAACACGTTGCCCAAATCGTCACGCAGACGGGCAGCCAAAGCCTGCTCCTCGGGCGTCACGAACTCCTCGTCGAGCGCCAGCTGCAACGAGGTGGACAACTTCAGCTCATAGTCGACGGCATAGTCGCGACCACACTTCGACAAATCCTCATTGATGCAACTCGTAGCCAGCCCACACACCACAGCCAGGCAGCCGCCCAGCTGCAAGAGCCGACCTATACCGAATGGTTTGCGTATCCTCATATCTCTAACTCTGCTTGAAAAAAAATTACGTCCGACCTGTTTTTTCTCAGGTGGCTTGCCGTTTGATTTACCACGGACTTTGTTCTGTAGTGAGTGGCAGGCCGATCAAAACCTACCACCCTATGCGCCCCTGCCCCGCGCTCATCGCGCCCGGGCAGGAGGATTTTTTTGAATTAAATTATTCGATGGTTACATCCTGAGAAAGACCTTTTTCCCATGTCAAATCAACAGAGAGGCCCAACTCCAACTTCGGATTCTTCAAATCAGGAATACAGTTATAAGCATGTGCCAAAGAGGTTATGTTAACCTTTGCCGTAGTAGTAAAATCCTGCTTAAATACCAAATTGTCTGCTGTACCAGCTTCCGGAACTAATTTACCAACCAAATAGAAACGTCCTCCATTAGGAACAATTCCATCAACACCCGTAAAGGCTGCACCTGTATTATTCGTCAATTCCAATGCAAAATTTACAGTAGTACCGGTTCCTGACTGCAAAGCCAAAGACTGTGCAATAATTGTACCGGTATTTGTAGAACCTAATTTCGTAGAAGTTATTGAAGCGTCATAAATCGTATATTCCGTTCCATCCACAGCTGTTGCAAAATCCCATTTCAGATTTTTCTGGCCACCAACTAAAATACCATCAAGAGAAATGCTATCCCCTGCGGACACCGTTACATCCTCTTGAAGATTATCCTTAACCGTTTCGGCATTGAAGCGAGCAGAAACATCCAAACGAGCTACTGCGTACTGAATAGGGTTAACCAAAGCGACAGAACTTGTTGTAGGCTCAACTGTACCTGATCCTTTATAAAGGTCTGTACACTCTTTCCAATTGTTTTTACCTTCAAACTGACTTGCGAGCGGAGTATCAGAAGTTTTGATAGGTGTATTAACCCAATAATACAGTGATGACGGATATACAAATTTATCCAAAGAAGTATAGCTCAGATTGCCTATATTGGCTTCATTTACAACATCAAATTGATTTGTGGCTGAGTTCCATTTTACTTGAGCTGCACCATCCGGCAAATTAAGATTACGCGGATAAACACAACTTTGAATACTTGCAAGTGCTCCATCGATTGCTGTTTGAATAGCGGATTTCAAATCGGTTTCTCCAGTTGCCGTTGCAGTTTCAATCCCAGCCTTTAAATCTTGCAAAGCCAATTTAATAGAATTTGCAGAGCCTGCCTTCAGACGAATCAAAGAATTGTAGAAATTTTTCAAATCTGAAGTAGAATTTTTCCATTCAACTCCACCCCCATTTGCCGTTGCCACAGAAGTCAACGCATTGGTTAATGTAGCTATCTGACCATCACTTGCAGCAGATTCACTAATAGGTTTCAACTTAAACGTAATATCATTTACTATGTTAGTCACATTTGCATCCAACGCGCCATTGGTCTTAGCATCTCCGGAACCTTTAGCCTCTCCATAAAACAAGAAATGACTTACTCTTTGGCCAATCTCCACATCATAATAGACTTTTGCATTGGTTTTTTCTGCCAATTCGTCATTCAGAATAGCCCCCAAACCAATAACATCATTGCCAGTCAAGCCTTCGCCTGGCTGCTGCGTAAATGGAATTAATTTGATATTATCCATACCACGGAATACGGGCTGGTTCTGTCCCTGAACAATATCCTGGCTCAAACGACCATTTACAGAATTAGCCACTGGAATATTAATGGCAAACTGAGTTTTTACAGATTCGCCGGAATAGCCTCCGGTAAACGTGTCCTCAGAAGAGCAGGCGGTAAACCCTGCGGTGCTCAGCAACAGCGTGGCTGCCCCAAGCGCAAAATGTTTGCTGTTTCTCATCATAATAATATAAAATTGTAATGTTAGTAATATATCAATAGTAAAAAAAATAGGACTACCGTTGTTTCTACGCGCCACTACTACTTGCCGTCGGCTATCTGCCGGGCACGCTCGGTGGCCTGCATCTGACGCAGGTTGTTGCGGGCGGCCTCGTTGCCGTCGGCAGCGGCTGCCTTCAGGTATTTCAGGCCGCGGGCCGTGTCGCCCGTCATGTAGTAGGCCACGCCCAGGGCGTTGTAGGCACGCTTGTCGGTCTCTACGGTGCGCAACAGGCGGAGCGCCTCGTCGTATTTTTCCTCTCCCAGCAGGGCGGAAGCCTGGTTGATGACGGCGGCAGCGTGGTCGGGCACGTAGTCGTAATAGATTTGCAGGTAACCGGAATTACGCTGGTCGATGAGCACGTGCTTCTTCAGGTAGTTGTAGGTGCGGCGGCCGTTGAGCTGCTTGATGCGTGCCTCGCGCCGGTCGAGGTTGGGCTCGGTGTCGATGATGCGCAGCACCTCGTCGCGGCCTTCAAACTGGAGTTCCTCAATCTGGTCGCGCAGCTCGGTCCATGCCTCACCGCCGTTGGCGCACTCAAAGAGCGAGTCGGGCACGCTGACACGCTGCTGGATGTAGCGCTTGAGGGCGTCGGCACGCTGTCCGGCCAACCGGTTGTTGCGGGCCTGCGGACCTTCAACCGAGGCCAGACCCACAATCTGAATGACCTTGACGCTGGAGGTGGTGTCTGCCATCACCTCACGCGTAATGCGGACAATGCGGTCGAGAATGGTTTTGTTCTCGCGGAAATCGGTGCGGATTTGTGACTTGTCGACCGGGAAATAGATGGTCAGGGCGCCCTTCTCCTTACGCAGGATGCGCGACTTGTCGTACGGGCGGTATTGCGAAATGTGGTGCAGCACGGGGTTGTCCTTCTGCAGCTCGCCGGCACGGCCGCTGTTGTCGGGCACAAAGGGCAGCACGGGATTGAACGGCGGGATGTACACAAAATATCCCTTGTCGGCTGCGGGCAGGTCGGCCACATCGCAGCAGCCCTCTTTTTCGCGCATCACGCCCAGACTGACCTTACCGCGGAAGAGCCAGGGATGGTCCGTGCGGCTCAGGGTGAGGTCGTAGGCCGACGCACTGCCAAGGGCATACTCACGGTCGGCGGCCGGCGCGGTGTCGCCATAATAGCGGGCCCGCTCGGTATAGCGCTGGTTGCGCTTGCCGCGGAACACCGACGGCTGAAGCTGCAGGGTGTCGCCCCGGTCGCTGTAAAGATAGGGTGTGGCGCATACGGCATAGTTGCTGCCCACGGCGTCGCTCCCCTCGGCCAGCGTGAAACGGAGGCGCAGGGTGGTGCTGTCGGGCCACTCGGCCTGCAAATCCTGCCCGGCCTGGGCAAAGGCTCCGGCGGCCGACGCGGCCCACATACATAATGCTATATAATGAATTGATTTCATCTTGTTTCAGAAAATCAGAGTCAGTAGAATTATCGGTTTGAATAAAGAGCGGAAGGAAGGGTGTAGCTACTTGATGTAGTACACAATAGACAAGGACAACTTGGTGGGCATAAACAGGCCGCGCGTACGCTCGCCAACCTTGCTGCCGCATACGGCACAGGCATACTGCGTATAATGGGTCAGCCCAAAGCCAAGCCCCACAACGCCTTCAATGCTCCAGCGCTTGTTGGGCAGCATCCAACTGTAGCCATACACCAATCCCACGGCACCCAGGTCGCCCTGGAAACGATAGTCAGCCAGGTCGGGATAGATGCCGAAAGGCAGTTTGATGCCACCGGCATTGTAGTGCGTATAAAGCAGGTCGGCTCCCACAAAATGGCCGGCAAACGGCGCACAAAGCCAGTAGCGGGCCTCGGGCTCGATGGCAAAATGCTTGAGTTTCTTGTTGTCGGAAAAAGTGAACGGATTGTAGGATGCCGATACATCGATTGTCCATTTGGGAGCCACACGCATCTCAACTCCGGCATTAAACGAAGCGGTGGCCCAATACAGCGCATTGGTCTTTACGGCGAAATGCTGGGCTTGTACTTCTGAACCGCACCACAACAATAGTATAAAAAAACATAAAAAATATTCGCCTCATTTACTATTCCCGGTTTAATCTAGTTTTATTTTATAATTATTGTGCAAAGGTAGTAAGATGCTGATTTACAAAACCGCCACACTCGTTAAAAATACAAAAAAAAATAATATTTACTTGACAAAACTTCAACTTTGTATACAGTTGAACCATAAACCATATATTCCGGGTACTTACCGGTTTTGGAAAAAGCGCCCGCCGCCTATTCAAGTTATCGCAGACAAAAGCACCTGCATATACAAAAAAATAAGTAACTTTACACCCCAAATACTGAGATTATTATAACAACTGCATAAAACTGGATATGACAGAAAAGAATTTCAAACGTACGCTCATTACGGCTGCACTTCCTTATGCCAACGGCGGTGTACACATCGGACACCTGGCGGGGGTGTATGTGCCAGCTGATATCTATGCGCGTTACCTGCGTCTGAAAAAACGCGACGTATTGTTTATCTGCGGTACGGACGAACACGGCGTGCCGGTGACGATACGTGCCCGTAAGGAGGGCTGCACCACCCAGGAAGTGGTGGACCGCTACTACAAGCTGATTCGCGACTCGTTTGAGGGCTTCGGCATCTCGTTTGACTTTTTCGGACGTACCACGTCGGAAGTGCACTGCAAGACGGCTTCCGACTTTTTCCGTACGCTCTACGACAAGCATGAACTGATTGAACAGGAAAGCGAACAATACTACGACGAAGAGGCCAAGACCTTCCTGGCCGACCGTTACATTATGGGCGAATGCCCCCACTGCCACGCCGAAGGAGCTTACGGCGACCAGTGTGAAAAGTGCGGAACGGCACTCTCTCCTACCGAACTGATCAACCCGCACAGCACCATCAGCGGCTCGAAACCGGTATTGCGCAAGACGAAACACTGGTATCTGCCGCTCGACAAGCACCAGCCGTGGCTGGAGAAATGGATTACGGAGGAGCACAAGGAATGGCGCTCCAACGTGATGGGCCAGTGCAAGAGCTGGTTCGACATGGGACTGAAGCCGCGCGCCGTAAGCCGCGACCTGGAATGGGGTATTCCCGTGCCGGTAGAGGGTGCCGAGGGCAAGGTGCTCTACGTATGGTTCGACGCGCCCATCGGCTACATCTCCAACACCAAGGAATTGCTGCCCGACACGTGGCAGGAGTGGTGGCAAAGCCCCGACACGCGTCTGGTACACTTTATCGGTAAGGACAACATCGTGTTCCACTGCATCGTATTCCCAGCCATGCTGAAGGCCGAAGGCTCGTGCATCCTGCCCGACAACGTGCCGGCCAACGAATTCCTCAACCTGGAGGACGACAAGATTTCGACCTCACGCAACTGGGCCGTATGGCTCCACGAATATCTGGAAGACCTGCCGGGCAAACAGGACGTGCTGCGCTACGTGCTCACGGCCAACGCGCCCGAAACCAAGGACAACAACTTTACGTGGAAAGACTTCCAGGCCCGCAACAACAACGAGCTGGTGGCCGTTTACGGCAACTTCGTGAACCGCGCCCTGCAGCTCACCAAGAAATACTACAACGGCGTAGTGCCGGCTGCCGGCAACCTGACGGAATATGACGAGCAGACCATCCGCGAGTTTACCGACGTCAAGGCTCAGGTGGAGCGCCTGCTCGAGGACTTCCGCTTCAGAGACGCCCAGAAGGAGGCCATGAACCTGGCCCGCATCGGCAACAAATATCTGGCCGACAGCGAGCCGTGGAAGGTGATTAAGACCGACCCCGAGCGCGTCAAGACCGTTATCAACCTCTCCCTGCAGCTGGTGGCCAACCTGGCCATCGCCTTCGAGCCGTTCCTGCCGTTCAGCAGCGCCCGCCTGCGCCAGATGCTCAACGTCGAAGCCTTCGACTGGGACAGCCTGGGACGCACCGACCTGCTGCCTACCGGACACCAGCTGGGCGAACCGGCCCTGCTGTTTGAGAAAATCGAGGACAGTGTGGTTGAGGCACAGGTACAGAAACTGCTGGATACCAAAAAGGCCAACGAAGAGGCCAACTACAAGGCCAACCCGATAAGAAAAGACATTGTTTTTGAAGACTTCGAGAAGCTCGACCTGCGCGTAGGTACGGTACTCTCCTGCGAGCGCGTGCCCAAAGCCGACAAACTGCTGAAGTTTGAAATTGCCGACGGACTGGAAAACCGCACTATCGTCAGCGGCATTGCCAAGCACTACAAGCCCGAAGAACTGGTAGGCAAGCAGGTATGCTTTATCGCCAACCTGCCCCCCCGCAAGCTGCGCGGCATTGAAAGCCAGGGCATGATTCTCTCAGCCGAGAACTTTGACGGAAGTCTGAGCGTCATGACCGTTGACCGCGAAGTGAAGCCGGGCAGCGAAGTGAAATAGGAAAAACTGTCCGGGGAGATACGGGAACACCCCGTATGGCGCATGCGGCACACTCCCGGCAGACTGAAATATTTCAATACACATCCATCAAAAAAAAACGGAAAGGTGTCTTCTCCACGCTTTTAGAGAAATGGAGACACTTTTCCGTTTTATGTTTACCATATTATATTATTCATCACTCAAATCTACTTATCATGAAAAACAAACTGAAAAAAGCTTTCGTGCTTTCAGGCCTCAGCCTGATGCTGCTGGCCCAACCGGTCCTGGCAGACCACCGCTACATCCTGCCCGAACCTTCAACCTCTCCCAGCAAGGCCCAACAGCAACAAATCAAACGGCAGTACGGCATGTTTATCCACTTCGGTATCAACACCTTTCATGACGAAGAATGGACCGACGGCTCCAAACCTGCCTCCTCGTACGCGCCGCCCGTAATTGACGCCGAGCAATGGATAAAAACGGCCAAAGACGCCGGTATGAAATACGTCATTCTCATCACCAAACATCACGACGGATTCTGCCTGTGGGACAGCCGCTATACCGAATACGACGTGGCGTCGTCGGGCAATACGACCGACGTGGTGACGGCCGTGGCCAAAGCATGCAAGAAATACGGTATCGGACTGGGACTCTACTATTCGCTATGGGACCGGAAAGTAAACCCCGAGGTCAACGACCCGTCGAAAGACGCTGCCTACAACGCATACATGCTCAAACAGATTGACGAACTGCTGCAGAAAGTACGCGCGCAACGCGTTCCGCTGGTTGAATTCTGGCTCGACGGCGGATGGACCAAGCAGAACTACCGGTGGCCGATACTGCAAATCTACCAGGCCATCAAAAGCCGCGAACCCAACTGCCAGATTGGCGTGAACTGGAGCATCGGTTTGCCTCAGAATGCCGATACCCACCCCGTATTGCCCGACCAGCAAAAGGAAGGTTACCCCATACGCTACTTCCCGAGCGACTTCAGACTGGGCGACCCCTACCTGCCCACCGACAACGACCCCAAGCTGTTTACCTACAACGGCCAGCAGTATTACATGCCCTGGGAATCAACCGTATGCATCAGCCAATGCTGGTTCTACAATTCAAAAGACCTGAAATACAAAACGGTAGACGAGTTGGAGAAGCTGTATCGCCAATGCACCAAGAACGACAACATCCTCATTCTCAACTGTCCGCCGGGCACCAACGGGAAAATGCGCGACAAAGATATTCAAATCCTCATGGAACTGAAAAAACGACTGGGGATTTAATCCATACTACTTCAAACTTTAATTTTTCTACACGCCATGAAATCATACTTTCTCCCCATCTTGTTCATGGGACTGACCATAGCCTGCCAGCCTCCCAAGGGAAACGGTTCATCCACACCCGCTCCTACTGAAAAAACATCTGAAAAAGCGCCACAACGTGCGCCCTACGAAGGCTTTGAATGGAGAAAAGTAACAGGAGGCGGACTTACGTTCTGGGCCCAGCACAGCAAAAATATTACGGTGCTGGCTGACGCCGAAGGTGCCGTAATGGTACGCAATAACGACGCTCGTCCCCACCGTCTTATGCAATGGATTAAAATGGAAGGTGCAGGTCCCGACGCTTTGCTCAAGGCCCTGGCCCGACAGCCCGGATGGGACGCCCGTCAGACAGCACGTCTGGAAAAGACCGACGCCGGAAGGCCCGGAGTAGAACGCTACGTTTTAAAACCGGACGGAGAATATGCCAAAAGAATACAGGACAGCATGTCACACTACCCCATACCCATCACCTGCAGCGGCTGGGGTGTAGGAAACAGCGGCATGCGCTATTTTGAGCAGTTTGATTCGGCTCCGGGCAAGGCGCTGTTTGTTGAAATCGGACAGGATGCCCCTTTGTTTGACGAGAGCAGCATCACAGCCACCACGGCAACCGACGACAAACACACCACCCTGCAAACGCTGCAAGGCACACTGCGCATCGGTCACGAAGTAAGAAGCTTTACGCCGGACGGCAGTTCTACCGAATATTGGGTGGCCGACCGTACCGGAGGGCAACTGGAAACCCAATATGACCGTCTGACGGGTGGAAAGAAAAACGGCAAGTCCGTTCGGGCAACCCTGAAAGTAACTGACGACGGAAAGTGGGACGACGGTTTTGCTGCAGAATATGAATCCGTACTGCTGGTTTATGAAGTGGTAGAGATAAACGGGCAGCGTTCCGCCAAACAATAAAGCCTATCATCTTGCTTTCCCTAAATAAAAAGGAGCAGCGGCAAGCCATCCGTAATGTAGCTTGCCGCTGCTCCTTTTTTATTTCAACCGGCGCGGGCAGAACCCGCATGCAGCCTACGACTTGGCTATATGCACCGTCTGCTGCGGGAACGGGAAATCAATGCCTTCACGGTTATACGTGTCGTAAATCTCACGCCGCAAATCGTAGTAGAGCTTCCAATAGTCGGTCGTTTTACTCCACACGCGAATCAAAACATTCACACTGCTCTCAGCCAAAGCGTCGACAGCTATAAACGGTGCCGGATCCGACAGGACGAGCGGATTGTTGTCAACAATACGGCGGGTAATCTCCTCCACGCGACTGACGTCGACTCCATAATCCACTCCCACCACAAAATCAAGACGGCGCAACTCGTTGCGGGAATAGTTGGTAATCAGTCCGCTGCTCATGGCCCCGTTGGGCACATAGGCCAACGTACTGTCGGGACGCGTTACGATGGTATGGAATATCTGTATTTCGCGCACTGTGCCCTGCGTGCCCTGTGCCTCAATATAATCACCTACCTTATAAGGTTTGAATACCAAGATAATCAGACCGCCGGCCAGATTCTGCAAATTGCCCGACAAGGCCATACCCACAGCCACACCGGCCGATGCCAGCAAGGCTGCAATGGATGTTGTATTGATGCCCAGCACACTGATTACCGAAACAATCAGAATGATGGTCAACAGGATATTAATAAAACTCTTGAGAAAAGTTTGTACCGACAATTCAACCTTTCGCTGCGCAAACGTACGCAACATCAGCCGGTTAATAAGCTTGATAATAAAACGTCCGACTATATACACAACAATGGCCAGCAGGATATTCTTGCCGGCAGCAAGCCCCATGTCAATGAGTTTTTGGAGCACTTTCTCCAGATGCTCTGACGTAATGGTCAGATAAAACTGATTCATGAACATAAGCAATCGGTATTTTTAAGATTGAACAAACAAGTTTTCATTACCCCACTTCAATACGGCTCTGACCGCCGCGAGGGGTCTTGACCAGCCGTATCTGCGGACTGATTTGCGAGCGTATCTGGTCGGTATGGCTGATGACACCCACCTTACGGCCCTGCGCATTTTCAAGGTTGCCCAACGCGTTCATGACCAGGTCGAGCGACTCATGGTCAAGATTGCCGAAGCCCTCGTCAATAAACAGGCTGCCGATAGCCAGATTACGGCTTGACATGGACGAGAGGCCAAGCGCAAGTGCCAGACTGACGACAAAAGTCTCGCCCCCCGAAAGCGAGCTGACAAAACGGTGTTCGTCACACATGTCGCGGTCGATAATCTCCAGCGTAAGCGAGCCCTTTGGCGAATAGAGCTGATAGCGCGGCGAGAGGTGACGCAGCTGCAAATTGGCCTGCTCTACCAAGAGTTGGAAGGTATAGCTCTGCGCCAGTTCACGGAAACGCTTACCGTCGGCACTGCCCAGAAGCGTATTCAACTTCCACCACTCGTCACGCAAGTGGGTAGCCTCCTCCAGTTGCTGCTTCACCTTCATGGCCTCGGCCATGCCCAGTTTGTGGGCATACAGACGATTCGAAATTTCAACGGCCCGCTGCTGAAGCTGGCTGATTTGTCCATCCAGCTCAACCGTACGCCGCTGCAATTCGTTGCGTACTTCGGTATTCTCACCATAACTGCCGCCGGTGGTATTCTGCGTTTCGAGCAGGGTGCGGCGCGCACTCTGCAACTCGTTCTCGGCAATGGTCACCTGCTTGATGCGCTGGTCGATGTCGCGACGCAGGGCGGCCCAGTCACGCGGATCGCTGAATATGCGTTCCAGCTCGGCAAACTGCAACGGAGCGTTCGACGCATTGAATTTCAGAATCCAGTAGTCCAGTGCCGACCGGCGCTCGCTCATTTCCTGCTGGCGCTTCAGACGGTTTTCGAACAGGTTATGCCCCGTTCCCTTAAGATTCTGATAATTCTCGTTTTCCTTTTCAAAACAGGCCTGCGATTCCTGGGTCAGTTCCTGTGCCCGGCTGATGTCCTTTTCCATACGTTCAGCCTCTGCCTCAGGCGACTTTTTGCCGAAGAGCAGTTCCAGTTCCTTCTGCTTGTCGTGGAGCACCTCGCTCAAATGGGCACATTTGTCACGAAGTTGCGTACTCTGTACGGATGTAGTATCCTCAATAGCCGCCAGTTCCTTAATGGTATGCTCCAATTCCACATTTTTCTCGCGGGCCGAAGTCAGACGGGTATTCACACTCTTCCAGGCTTCATACAGGTTGGTCAGCTTCAAGCGGAAGGCATCGCGGTTATTCTTCCAGTCGGAGAACCATGCCGACAGGGTCGACAGGGCATCAATCCGCTCATACACCTCGCCGGCCTGGCGTTCGTCGTCCTGCAACTGTCGCTGCAGCGTTTCAGCCTGCGACTGACATACCTTGATTGAGGTATTGATGGAATTCAGCTGGTCGCGGCTTTCGCTCAAGGCCAGGTCGATATCGGCCATCTGAGCATTGATACGATTGATTTCCGTCTGATGCCGGTTGTACACCTCCAACTCCTCTCCGGCTGCTTCAAGCGAAGTCACGGTGTTTTCAAGCAACTGCTCTATCATAATACGCCGGGCGTCCTGATTGACCGTGGGCGAGCAATCGGCAAACGAGGGAGCAAGATGGGCATACGTGCCCCACGATTCGACATCGGCCCTGACCCACTCCTGACGGCGGGACAGATACTCGTTTTCCGTATCATAGCGCGAACGGGCCGCCGACTGCTGCTCACGCAGTGCGGCCAGCGTTTTAACGGCATGCTGCAACTTCCGCTGCGCCTCGTCGTAATCGCGTTCAATATTGTCGATAAGCTGTCCGAGCTCACGTTCCGTCTCCGTATGATACGGATGATGGGTAGCTCCGCAAAGCGGGCAAGGACTTCCCTCCTTGAGTTCGTTGCGCAGGCGCACAATATCCTTACTCTGACTCAACAGATGCGAGCGCTCAAGCACCTTGAAATGCTCGGTAAGGCGCTCCACCTCAACCTCCCATTCGCCAATCTGACGGTTGGTCTGCTCCATATCCATCTTGTCGCGGGCAATGGCTGCGCTCTTTTCACTGATTTCGGCATACCCCTCGGAAATACGGTTCCACAAGGTGCGGGCGCCTTCCAGCTTGTTCAGCTGGTCCTGCAGCTTGGCCACGTTTTGCTGAAGCGTTTTCCCGTCGTGTCCGCTGTTGGCCTGCTGATGTATTTTCAATTCGTTGCGCAAGGTTTGCAAACGGGCCTCGCATTCATTGCGCTGTTTAACCATTCTTTCAGTTGACGTCTGCAACACCACCTTACGGTTCTGCAACTCGGCCAGCTGCTTGGTGCGCTGCTGCTGGCGGTCGGTAACGGCAGAAAGCTGCTTGAACTTGTCGAGCAGCAATTCGTAGCTGTCAAACATGCGCTGATGGATGGCCAGCGACTGAAGCATCTGTTCCAGCTCGGCCAACGTCCGTTTGTTTTCCTCATATTCACGGCGCCGCGTGGCCAGACTCAGCCTCAACTCCTCCAGTTTAAGCTCCGACTGATGAAAATCATTGCGCAAGTTTCCCAACTGGCCCTCGGCCTGCCTGATTTCGCCGCTCAGGGCATATCCTTTCTTTAAAGCCGGCTGGCGCAGGCGCAGCAACTCGCGGGCACTCTTTTCGCGCTCCACGGCCTGCTGCAGCTGATTACGGTACTGCTCCACCCGCACGCGGCTCTGCTCCTGCAGTTCCTGGTTCTTTTCTTCCTGCCGGCGGAGGTCGCTGATGTCAGCCTCACGCACCTTGATTTCCTGAAACACCGGCTGCACCTCAAGCACCAGGTCGTGGCGCTTCAGCTCGAGCTCCTGAGCATGAACCGACACATAGTTGCGGTTGGCCTCGGTATATCGCCGTTCGCATTGCCGTACGTTTTCAAGTGCCTTGAAATAAGCCTCGAAATCCTTCAGCTGCTCCTGCAGCGAAAGGAGCTGCTCACGATGGTTCTTCAGTTGCGAATCCACCAGCTGCTGCTCCTCTTCCATCTTGCGGTAGTCAGGCTCGTCCATACAACGTGCCGCCGCCGTCTGATAGTCGTTGGAGAGCATGTTCATCCGGGTGTTGGCCTCGGTATAGTGTTCATATATTTTCTGCGAAATCTTGCCGTATATTTCCGTTCCGGTGAGTTTTTCCAGAAGCGCCGACTTGTCCACACGCTTGGCCTTGAGGAAATTGGCAAAACTGTTTTGCGCCAACAGTACCGTACGTGTAAACTGCGTATAATCCAGCCCTATCAGTTCTACGATGCGTGCCGGAACCTCGCCCGAGGGCACTTCCTCCTGGCGCGGAGCCAGCTGGCGCAGCGTCTGTACTACGGGACGTGGCTTTCCGTTGCGGTTCAGGCTCATCTGCCAGCCGGCCTCATAGCGCCGCCCGCCCTCAAGCGTAAACTCCACCCGTGAGTAAGCCTCGGTGCAGCCGCGCCGCATGAGGTTGCGCACGTCGTCAGTCTGCAACAGAGCCTTACCGTCGGTCTGGCGCACCTCGCGTTCGTCAGCATTCAGCTTTTCAGCCCCGTCAAAACGCGGCGACTTGTTATACAGGGCCAGACATACGGCATCCAGCAGGGTCGACTTGCCTGCACCCGTGTCGCCCGTAATGGCAAAAAGCCCGGCCGAGCGAAGAGGCTCCACCGTAAAATCCACCACTTGCTCACCGGCAAGCGACGTCAGATTGCATAGCGTTATCTTATCTATTTTCATAATCGGTTCAAATCATGGAAGAAGGGGAAGAAAAAAACGGGAAAAAACAGCCGGCCGCCGTCAGGACTGCTGCTCCATGTCCTGCTGGGCCTGCCGGAACAACTGCTGCAAGGATTCGGGCATGTCCTCATTGTAGCGCTGCCGGTAGAACCGGCCGGCCAGTTCCAGAGGCGACGTCTGCTGCAACCCCTGCAGGGAATAATGTTCATCCTCATGCACCGGCGCGTCGGACACGCTCACCGTGCGGCAATAATGGACAGCCTTGTCGGCCAGAGCCTCAAACAGGCGGTTTTGCAGCGAGGGGTCGGGCACGTTCTGATGCACGCGCAACTCCAAATAGGGCCAGGCGGCATCGTCGGCATTTGACTTACCCACCCGGGGTAGACGGCTGACTTCACGCAACAACTCATCGGGCTCGGCACACCCCGAAGCCGGCACGGCCCACAGGGCGCGCAAGGGCTCATAAGGCAACTGACGGATTTGGGCCTGCCCCTGCTCGTCGAGCTCCACGCACACCACACCGTGACGATAGCCCCGCTCGCCGAACGACATGGGCAGGGCACTGCCGCTGTAACGCACCTCTTCACGCCCACCCACACGCTGGGCCTTATGGATGTGGCCCAACGCCACGTAGGACAGTTTGCCGACGCCCAGTTTGGAAAGGTCCACACAGTCCTGCCCGCCTACGACGAGACGCTCGCTGTGCTCCGCATCATTAATTTCAGCCCCGGTGGCATAAAAATGGGCCACGGCCATAAGCGGCACGCCGGCATAGCGGCTTTTTGCCGCAGCCTGGCTGACGCCCTGCAGAAAACTGCGCATGCCTTCCTGAGCCGTGAATCCTTCGGGATAATCACAGCTGCGCAAATAGGGAATGGCCAGACAAAGGGCCTCCACGCGGTCGTGCAAACGGGAATGAAGCGGAATGACATGGCGGTCGAAGTCAATCTGACCGTCAGGCAGGCGATGCACCAGTCCGCGCACAAACACGCGATGCATGCCCAAAATGGACGACGGCGCCTCCAGCCGGGCCGCGCCGTCATGATTGCCGGCAATCAGCACCACCTGCAGCCCTTCAACCTGCTGCGTGGCATGAATCAGAAAATCATAGAGCTGGCGTTCGGCAGCTGCCGAAGGGTTGGCATGGTCAAACACGTCACCCGCAATAAACAGCGCATCGGGCTGCTCGTCGGTCAAAACATTAAGTAACCACTGTAAAAAATGGCGATGCTCCTCCTCACGGCCGTGCCGGTGGAATACATTGCCCAAATGCCAATCGGCAGTATGAAGTATCTTCATTTTTATGCTGGATTTTCTTGAATAGATGCAAAGATACATCTTTTTTGCGGAGTGCCTGACGGATTTTTTTGAAAAGATTGCCTGCGGCAGGACACAACAAAAGGGGGGGGGGGGTGCGGAAGGTCAGTCGGTTGCGGGGGCTTCGTCGCCGTCGTCACCCGACGGCAAATTACGCGGGAAATGCTCCAGCACCTGGCGGCGCAGGTTGTTCAGGTCGAGATGCGTATAGATTTCGGTAGTCGTAATGCTTTCATGCCCCAACAAGGTCTGAATTACACGCAGGTTGGCGCCGCCCTCAAGCAAATGGGTGGCAAACGTATGCCGGAACGTATGGGGACTGATGTTCTTCTGTATGCCGGCAGCCTCGGCCAGCACCTTCACGATATGGAACACGGTAATGGTGGACAAATGTGACCGCCGGCGCAGGGAAAGAAACACATAATCTTCCTCACCCGGCTTGGGCTCGATGTCGGCCCGCTGCTCAAGCCACCGGCGCAACTGCATTATGGCTG
>ULQU01019703.1_pt1 | contig 87352 bp, 74 predicted proteins | sample 1954841 | NCBI WGS metagenome assembly ULQU01 (sample SAMEA4835664, study PRJEB28245) | human gut metagenome | biome: gut microbiome; material: fecal sample | place: Denmark | collected 2008
GCTGCCAAGAAAGAAGAACTGGTACGCCGTAGCATTTCCAAGGAGGATGCATTGAAGATGTTCGGTGAAAGAGGTGAAACTTACAAGTGTGAGCTGATTTCCGAACTGGAAGACGGCCACATCACTACATATACACAAGGTGCATTTACCGATTTGTGCCGCGGTCCGCACTTGCCGTCTACCGCTCCTATCAAGGCTATCAAGCTGTTGTCGGTAGCGGGAGCCTATTGGAGAGGCCAGGAAGACCGCAAGCAGATGACACGTATCTACGGTATCACATTCCCGAAAAAGAAAATGCTGGATGAATATCTGGTAATGCTGGAAGAAGCCAAGAAACGTGACCACCGCAAGATCGGTAAGGAAATGGAACTGTTCATGTTCTCGGATACGGTAGGTAAAGGTCTGCCTATTTGGTTGCCGAAGGGTACTGCACTGCGTCTGCGCCTGCAGGATTTCCTGCGTCGTATCCAGTCTCGTTATGACTATCAGGAAGTGATGTGTCCGCCTATCGGCAACAAGCTGCTGTATGTAACTTCCGGACACTATGCCAAATACGGCAAGGATTCATTCCAACCTATCCATACACCGGAAGAAGGGGAAGAATATTTCCTGAAACCGATGAACTGTCCTCACCACTGTATGATCTACAAGAACTCTCCGCGTTCATACCGTGACCTGCCGTTGCGTATCGCCGAATTCGGTACAGTATGCCGTTACGAACAGAGCGGTGAGCTGCACGGACTGACCCGTGTACGTAGCTTTACACAGGATGACGCCCACCTGTTCTGTCGTCCGGACCAGGTCAAGGAAGAGTTCCTGCGGGTAATGGATATCATTTCGGTGGTATTCCGTGCAATGGGTCTGGAAAACTTTGAGGCGCAGATTTCTTTGCGTGATAAGGAAAACCGTGAGAAATACATCGGTAGCGACGAAAACTGGGAACGCGCCGAACGTGCTATCGTTGAAGCGTGTGAGGAGAAAGGACTGAAGGCCAAGGTAGAATACGGCGAAGCTGCTTTCTATGGTCCTAAACTGGACTTCATGGTGAAAGATGCCATCGGACGCCGTTGGCAGCTGGGTACAATCCAGGTTGACTACAACCTGCCGGAACGTTTCCAACTGGAATACATGGGTGCCGATAACCAGAAACATCGTCCGGTTATGATCCACCGTGCTCCGTTCGGTTCCATGGAACGTTTTGTCGCTGTATTGATCGAACATACAGCCGGTAAGTTCCCGTTGTGGTTGACTCCGGACCAGGTGGCTATCCTGCCTATCTCGGAGAAGTTCAACGACTATGCGAACGAGGTCCGCATGGAACTGAAGAAATACGATATCCGTGCACTGGTAGACGACCGTAACGAAAAGATCGGACGTAAGATCCGTGACAATGAAATGAAACGTATCCCTTATATGCTGGTTGTAGGTGAAAAAGAAGCCGCAAACGGCGAGGTTGCAGTCCGTAAACAAGGGGAAGGCGACCAGGGAACCATGAAAATAGCTGATTTTGCAAAAAATATTGCAGAAGAAGTTCATAATATGATAAATAAATGGTAACTTTGCATCCGTTTTCCGGCGTTGTAGTATCGGCGGCCGGAAAACGCTTGAAAAGAATTAGGATAATTTATAAATTTTAAAAGGCAAACAAGGAATAGAAAACTTTGATGAAGAATGACAATTTAAAAGGGCAACACCGGATCAATGAACAGATCCGTGCCAAGGAAGTTCGTATAGTAGGAGATGATATTGAATCGGCAGTATATCCGATAGCCCAGGCTTTGAAGATGGCTGAGGAGCATGATGCTGATTTGGTCGAAATTTCACCTAACGCTGTTCCTCCTGTTTGTAGAATTATAGATTATTCTAAATTCCTTTATCAGCTGAAGAAACGTGCCAAGGAGCAGAAAGCGAAACAGGTGAAAGTCAATGTGAAGGAAATCCGTTTCGGGCCTCAGACTGACGAGCACGACTATAATTTCAAGCTGAAACATGCTATCGGTTTCTTGCAGGATGGTGACAAGGTAAAGGCTTACGTTTTCTTTAAGGGACGTTCAATCCTTTTCAAGGAGCAGGGGGAAGTGCTGTTGCTCCGTTTCGCCAATGACCTGGAAGATTATGCAAAGGTGGAACAGATGCCGATTCTTGAAGGTAAGCGGATGACAATTTCCCTTTCACCGAAAAAGGGCGGAGCTGCGAAGAAACAGGCCCCGAAACCTGTTGCTGATCCGGAACCTAAGGCCGATAAGACTGAAGAATGAAAAGTGCGTAATGCGCCGGTATAGTGCATTGCCACCCTTAATAATAATAATTAAAAATTTAACAAGATGCCAAAGATCAAAACTAACTCCGGTTCTAAAAAAAGATTCGCTCTTACCGGAACAGGTAAAATCAAGAGAAAGCACGCTTTTCACAGTCACATTCTGACTAAGAAGACTAAAAAGCAGAAAAGAAACCTTTGCCATATGGGTTTGGTAAATACTGCTAACTTGAATCAGGTTAAGGAACTTCTTTGCATGAAGTAATCTTACAAAAGCGTAAACATCATTTAAATTATTAACCGAATGCATTAGCCTCAAGTCCGGTTGTGAAATATCGGCGCTATCATTCAAAAAAGAATTAAAAACTATGCCAAGATCAGTAAATCACGTTGCTTCCAGAGCAAGAAGAAAGAAAATTTTAGGTTTAACCAGAGGTTATTTTGGTGCAAGAAAGAATGTTTGGACCGTTGCTAAGAATACATGGGAAAAAGGTCTGACATATGCATACCGTGACCGTAAGAATAAGAAACGTAACTTCCGCGCATTGTGGATTCAGCGTATCAACGCTGCTGCCCGTCTGGAAGGTATGTCTTATTCCAAATTGATGGGTGCATTGCACAAAGCAGGTATTGAAATCAACCGTAAAGTTTTGGCTGATTTAGCTGTAAACCATCCTGAAGCATTCAAGGCTGTCGTTGCCAAGGCAAAAGCTGCCTGATCAGGAGATACGGAAAAACTATAAGGAAGCATCACCTTTTATACGGGTGATGCTTTTTTTATACCTGTTCTCCTATATTTTATACCGGATGGTTTCAATTTGTAAATCTGTGAGCTTCCGGGGATTGGTGAAAATAATGAAACAGATGTAATAATGTCGGTATTTCCTTTGTACATTCGGAAGAATATTGTATATTTGTAATAGAAAAAATGAAGCCGCACTTGCAGAATCGGGAAACTCATCAAGTTATAAGAAATACCGAGAACAGCTTCATCTTCCAATGGCGGGCCACGCCTTCGGGTAGCATTTATGCCGGTGGATTACAAAGGGGGAGAGCACTCAAATCATGTTTATCGGAGTTTCGTCACGCCTCGGGTGCGGCTTTTCTTATGTCCTTATTCTCTCTATTTTAACGTTTTATGCTTCTTTATTTTTCGGGTACAGGAAACTCCCGTTGGGTTGCCGGTGAACTGGCACAGTTGCAGCAGGAGGGATTATATGCTGTAACGGATGTTTTGGCCGGGAAGGGACCGTCCGTTTTGGCCGAAGGCGAAGCCTTGGGTTTTGTCTTTCCGGTTTATTCATGGGGACCCCCGGCTATTGTGCTTCAGGCGTTGGATGGTTTGTCTCTGGATGCACCTCCGTCTTTCTTGTATTTTGTATGTACCTGTGGTGACGATACGGGAAAAACGGCAAGTCTTTTTGTGCAGGCGGCAAAGAAGAAGGGGTGGGAGTGCAAGGCCGGTTATTCCGTCACGATGCCCAATACTTACGTGTGCCTGCCCGGCTTTGATGTTGATCCGGAAAGTCTGGAACGGAAGAAACTGGAGGAAGCTATGGCAAGAGTGACACAGGTAGCCGGGTATATTGAGGAGCGCAGGCCGGGTTTCGATTGCCATGAGGGAAGTGTTCCATGGCTGAAGAGTTATGTGATCCGTCCTCTTTTCAACGCTTTCCTGACTTCTCCCAAAGGTTTTCATGTTACGGAGGATTGCATCCGGTGTGGCGTATGCGAAAAGGTTTGTCCGGTTCATAATATCCGTCTGGAAGAAAAGCCTCGGTGGGGAAACCACTGCACCATGTGTCTGTCTTGTTATCACCATTGTCCGAAGCATGCGGTCATGTATGGAAATCAGACAAAGAAGAAAGGGCAGTATGTATGCCGGTTGAAACAGTCGTTGGGAAGGGACTGAACATTCTCTAACGGGTGGAAGGCAGTTGGGGAATTTGGGCCTCGATTCTGTTTTCTATGCTGTCGGGCAGTTTGGAAAAGAAGTCCAGTCCGGTGATTTGCTCTATCCCGTCGACGGTTGTCAGGTAGTTTTCCAGTTTCTGGTGGTGTGCCTTGTTTTCAAAAAGGAATCCCATTGCCAACGGATTCTTGCGGTTATAGATTAGGACGACTTTGAAGAAACGGTCGGGAACGGCTATTTTATGTTCCCCTATGCGTTTGGGTGATTCTTTGTCATAAATCGGTCCGCATGCAATGTACACAGTCCCGTATTTGCGTGCCCATCCACGACAGGTTTCCTCCAGATCATTCCAGTCATCCCGGTTGAGTTTCTGGTTCTGCGGACAGATATTGCTCATATAGAATGACTCTTCCATGGCTTTTTTACTCCATTTCATGTCGGCAGCCGGAGCCATATGTCCCCGGTCGTATCCGGAGTTTGTGTAATCGGAATGTTCTGCTCTCGGCTCCGGAAGGTCCGGGTCTGGTATGAATCTGTTCTTGCGTTCTTCATTACCGTTTGTTTCCTGCCGTGTCAGTTCCCATGCCACCCAGTTCGGGGTTTTGTATACATTATTGTACGATAAGGTATATCCGGTCCGCTTCAGCTTTATTTCATTGCGTGGGGTTGTCGATACCGGGATTTCCAGCTTGTTGCTGTAGCTTTGCCGGTTCGTGTCTGCAGTATAGTCTGTTGCATGCTCTTCCGGACGGTTATCGGTCTTTTCGGTCGTCTGGTCTGTTTCCGGCCGGATCATGTCGGTAGACCAGCCCTTGTTCTGGCTGTAATAATACACTGCTGCAGCTATGATGATAAGAAGCAGGATAAAGCCTTTGGCAGACCCGGTCTGTTTTTTCTTGTTCCGTGCCATTCCCTTAGATTAATTTGAAACGCATTCTGAAAATCCCTTCTTTGTAATCGGAACTGATAATCTTGAATGTGCCTATCTCGGCTGTATTGTTTACGTGCAGACCTATGCACAGACATTCGTCATAGTCGCCTACATGTACAATACGTACCGTTTCTGAAGCGTCTTCCGGCAGACGTTTCATGTCGAAACGGTGTGCTGCCTGTTCCTTTGTTATGAATTCGGTCGTTACGGGAAGGTTTGATGCGATTATTTCGTTCACTTTATCTTCGATTTCTCGGATTTGTTCTTCGGTCGGTGCCTGAGGAAGGGCAAAGTCTAATTTACTCTTTTTCCGTTCGATATGGGCCGATACGGCACGTCCGCATCCGAAGAGATTTACCATAGTCCGGTTTACAATATGTTCACAGGTGTGCATCGGGGGATATTCCTGTTTGTTGTGTTCGTTCAGTTGAGGGGTTTGTTCCATAGTCTGTTTTTTTGTTTTGTGCAAAAATAGGAAATAAACTTGTAATTGCTATGATTATTCTGCCTTATCCAGGGGTATGGGCATAAAAAAAGGAGTACCGCCGTACTCCAACCTTTGTTAACCTTAAATCTAATACTATGAAAAACACATTGCAAATATACGGACTTTTGTTTATTCTACAAATGAATCCGGGAAAAAATGTCAATATATAATACTATTTAACAATCATGCTTCGATTAACATTTCATATTAACATTTATTTTCTATATATTTGCACTAATAAAATTCCGAATGATAGATTATGGCATTTGAAGCAACGAAAAGAGAATGGGGCGAGCTGTATGCGTTCTTTCGCCTGCTGGCCGACGGTTATGTATATGCCGGAACGGCCGACGTGAAGCAAAATGAATCCCAGCGTATTCCGGTGGCAATGATCCAGCGTGAAGAGCATGACGGTACCCGGAAGTACATCATCGACAAGGAGAATGTCCATATTGTGGGAGAACAGATGGATAAGTATGTGCTCCGTGAAGATTTCGGGACGGTTGCCGGGTTGGTTCTGCAGGCGATCCGGGAGAGCCGGGAGGATGATGTGACGTCGCCCGACGGTGTGGAGGAGTTCCTGGATGAAGTGGCCATTTTCGATTTGGAAGCCAAAACAGACGACCGTACGGATTTCAGTGTGGCGTTTTATGATCAGGATGCTCCGCTGACCGGCTTTTGTGTCCGTTCCCGCCTGGGGATGATGTTTCCGTTGCTGGACGGAGGCCGTACGGCTAATTTTAAGTTCGAGCAGACGGGTGTCAGGTTTGCTACTCCTACCGTAAATAAAATCAATGCGTTTGGTGAGGCAGATGATGTAGTGGGCCGTATGCTTATGATTGAAAGGTTGGGTGGTATTCTGAAATACAACGATGTGGCCGATAAGATTTTCCGGAGCAATCTGTCGATGATTGATCTGCATATGGGACGGCTGCTTGCCGAGATGGTCCGTTTGATGTGGGTGGATGGAATAACAAAGGTGGCCGATCTGACCGAGGATCTGAAAAAGCTGAACCCGTTGAAGATAAAGGATGAACTGATCAGTAAGCACGGTTTCTATGAATACAAGATGAAGGAATTCCTGTTGGCGTTGGCTACAGGTATGCGGCCTGCCAAGCTGTATAACGGAACGGATTCGGCAATAGCAGGTTTCCTGTTTGTGACAGGAGACGGACAGGTCTTGTGTTATCAGAGAGCGTTCCGGCAGACGTTCGCCGATTTCTTGTTCTATAATTCCCGTCTGGAGAAGGGATCTACCGAGAAGGATAAATATGGCTATCTGGAACGTGAAAACGGAGTCTATTACTTTAAGTTGAACTTGAAGATTGCCGTGTTGAAAAGATAAAATGGTCTGCCATCCGTTAGGGTGGCAGTTTTTTTGAGATAGAAAGAAATAATAAAAAGATTATAATGGAGAATTTTATATGAAAAAAAATGGGAAAATGATTATTTATCAGGTTTTTACCCGTCTATTTGGAAATTGTGGGGTACGTAACCTGAATAATGGGAGTATAGAAGAAAACGGTTGTGGTAAAATGGCCGACTTTACATCAAAGGCACTGGCCGAAATAAAGAAGTTGGGAGCGACCCATATCTGGTATACCGGTATCATAGCCCATGCCACCCAGACGGATTATTCTGCCTATGGCATGCCGAAGAATCATCCGTCTATCGTGAAGGGTAAGGCCGGTTCTCCGTATGCTATCCGTGACTATTACGATGTCGACCCCGATTTGGCTGTAAATGTTGACCGTCGTATGGAAGAATTCCTCGAACTGGTTGCGCGTTCGCACGATAACGGTCTGGATGTGATTATCGATTTTGTCCCGAATCATGTGGCACGGCAGTATCATTCCATTTCCCGTCCGGAAGGCGTAAAGGATCTGGGGGAAGACGATGATACGGCGAAGGGTTTTGATGCCAATAATAACTATTATTATATTCCGGGGCAGAAGCTGGAAGGCGAAATCGATCTCTATGATCCGGAATGTGGAAATTATGTGGAATATCCTGCAAAGGCTACGGGTAATGACCGGTTCGACGCTTATCCCAACAAGAACGACTGGTATGAAACGGTCAAACTGAACTATGGAGTAGATTATATAGGTAATACCGGCAACCATTTTTCACCTGTTCCCGATACCTGGAATAAGATGAAGGACATTGTTCTTTTCTGGGCGTCGAAGGGAGTAGACGGTTTCCGTTGCGATATGGCCGAGATGGTACCTTGTGAATTCTGGGGATGGATGATCCCTCAGGTTAAGGAACAGTATCCCGATATAATCTTCATTGCAGAAGTGTATAATCCGGCCCGTTATAGGGATTACATCTTTAAAGGTCATTTTGATTATCTATACGACAAGGTAGGACTGTATGATACGTTACGGTCGGTCGTTTGTGGTTATGCGTCTGCAACGGGTATTACAGGGTGCTGGCAGAATGTGAATGATATTCAGGGACATATGCTGAATTTCCTGGAAAATCACGATGAACAACGTATTGCATCCGATTTCTTTGCGGGTGATGCACGTAAGGCTTTTCCGGCTTTGCTGGTATCGGCCTGCATGAACACCAATCCGATGATGATCTATTTCGGTCAAGAATTAGGGGAGCCGGCCATGGAATCCGAGGGTTTCAGCGGGCGTGACGGGCGTACCACTATCTTTGATTATTGGAGTGTAGATACTATCCGCAGATGGAATAACCATAAACGTTTCAATTCCCATTTGCTGACTCCCAAGGAAAAGGAAATACGTGAATATTACCGTAAAGTCCTGACATTGTGCAATGCGGAAGACGCTTTGGCTCACGGGCAGTTCTTTGACCTGATGTATGTCAACCTGGGGGGATGGCAGATGAATGAACACCGCCAATATGCCTTTTTGCGTAAGGGAGAGCATGACGTAATCCTGATTATTGTCAATTTTGAGGATATGCCTGTACATGTATCAGTAAATATTCCTCAGCATGCTTTCGATTATTTGCAGGTTCCGTGTATGGAAAGCTGCAAGGCAACGGATCTTTTGACGGGAAAGAAGGAGACTATATCCTTTACATCTTCGAAACCGACTACTGTAAACTTGCCCCAGTTGGGAGGTAAAATGCTGAAGATCCAGTTGAAATGAAACCCGGTACGGGTTTGAAAGGTTGAGGCCTCCGGCTAGGGATAATCCCCGACCGGAGGCCTCAACTTTTTCTGTATGTTTTTGTCAGGCAATGCCGTGAGCGTTCACTTCTTTGTTGATTTTCTTGATGAGTCCTTGAAGTACGGCGCCCGGACCACATTCAATGAATTCGGTGGCTCCGTCGGCAATCATGTTCTGGACAGTCTGGGTCCAGCGTACGGAAGCTGTCAGTTGGGCTACCAGATTGGCTTTGATTTCTGCCGGATCGGTATGTGGTTTGGCGTCTACATTCTGATATACCGGACATTTGGGAGTATGGAAGTCTGTTGCCTGGATGGCTGCTTCCAGTTCTATTTTGGCCGGATCCATCAATGGAGAATGGAAAGCACCTCCTACTTTCAGAGGTAGGGCACGTTTTGCTCCGGCAGCTTTCATCAGTTCGCAGGCCTTGTTGATCCCTTCGATGGAACCGGAAATGACAATCTGTCCCGGACAGTTGTAATTGGCTGCAACACAGACTTCTCCTCCGGCTGCTACACTTGCACAGATTTCCTCTACTTTTTCGTCGGGCAGGGCAATGATGGCTGCCATTGTGGACGGGTGCATTTCGCAGGCTTTCTGCATCGCCATTGCACGTGCATATACCAGTTTCAGACCGTCTTCGAAAGAGAGGGCGCCGGCTGCCACCAGAGCAGAGAATTCGCCTAAGGAATGGCCGGCTGTCATTTCCGGCTTGAAATCTTCACCCATACAGAGCGCTGAAATAACAGAGTGTAAGAATACTGCAGGCTGGGTCACTTTAGTCTGACGCAGTTCTTCGTCTGTTCCGTTGAACATGATATCAGTGATACGGTATCCTAGAATATCGTTTGCCTTCTCGAATAATTCTTTAGCCAAAGGAGAGGTTTCGTAAAGATCTTTGCCCATTCCTACAAATTGGGCTCCCTGTCCTGGAAATACAAATGCTTTCATAAATTAATTTTTTATTGACGTTATTGGTTGCAAAGGTATAAATTCTTTTTAAATATTACTCATTTTCGTCAAGAATGTGCATTGGAACAGGGGAGTGGAAATGGTTGAGAGGTCCATGTCCTTCCCCTATATGGATGTCTTTTCCTGATAGGATACCTTGATAGACATACTCTTTAGCTTTCCGGACAGCTTCTGGAAGCGGTTCTCCTAAGGCCAGATAGGTTGCGATGGCCGATGAAAGGGTACACCCTGTTCCGTGGGTGTTTTTGCTTGCTACTTTCTGTGCCTCATATATATAAGGTGTTTCTTCTCCTCTTATCTGGAGAATGTCGCACATGCTGCCGTTTTCCAGATGTCCTCCCTTGACCAGTACGGCCTTACTTCCGTATTTCAACAGGTCTGAAGCTGCGGTTTTCATTGTCGCGACATCACGGATAGGATATCCCAGCAAGACTTCGGCTTCGCTAAGGTTCGGGGTTATCAAGGTGCTTGACGGCATCAGACTGGAGGTGATGGCCTCTATGGCTTCGTCTTCCATCAGCCGGCATCCGCTTGTGGAAACCATGACCGGGTCGAACACTACATAACGGGGACGGTATTTTTCAATACAGTCGGCTATGGTATGTGCTATTTCAGTGTCGTTTATCATGCCTATTTTTATTGCTATAGGGCGGATGTCATCCATTACCGCTTCAATCTGCCCTTTTACATAGGCTGGAGGTACGGGGTGTATTCCGTTTACTCCCGTAGTGTTCTGTACGGTAATGGCTGTTATGGCACTGGCAGCATATGCTCCAAGGGCAGAAATGGTCTTGATGTCTGCCTGGATTCCGGCCCCTCCGCTGCAGTCGGAGCCGGCTATGGTAAGTATACAGGGATAATGTTTCATGTTATTATGGATATTGGTATGCTGTTGCAAATATATGAAAGTATTGTGATTCAAACAAATAGAAACTTTTCGTATCAGGTATGATATGCTTCTTTTTTATATCGTATAAAAGATGAAAAGTATTTGATTGAAAAATAGTGTTTTATAACATGATAAATAATTGCTTTTTTTTGAACATCGGATTGAAAACTTATTTATATTTGCATCGTCAAAAAGAAAAAAAGATGGAAAAGCAAGCCGGAGATAACCTTATAATTGATGTACATGTGTCGGTCGACTGTGTATTGATCGGTTTTGACGGCGAGCAGTTCCGGGTTCTGCTTGTAAGGCAGATAGGCAAACAGGCGGACGCGGATATCAATGACTTGAAGCTGCCGGGAAGTCTGATATATGCCGATGAAGATTTGGATGATGCGGCAAAACGGGTGCTGAATGAATTGACCGGGCTGAAGAATATCAAGATGACCCAGTTCAAGGCTTATGGTTCCAGAAACCGTACTTCAGATCCGAAAGATGTATTGTGGCTGGAACGCTTTCATCGGATAACAGAGAATGGGGTAGGCCGGATCGTTACGGTCGCTTATCTTTCACTGTTGAAGATTGACCAGCGGAACCGTCAGCTGAGTGAGACGTATGATGCGTGTTGGATGCCTGTGGCGGATGTGAAGAATCTGGCTTTCGACCACATGCAGATTTATAAAGATGCGTTGACCTCTATCCGGCATTATGTGGAAAACACTCCTTCGGTCATGTTTGACCTGTTACCCCGGAAATTTACTGCGGCCCAGTTGCGGACACTTTACCAACTGGTTTATGACCGTGATTTTGACGCACGGAATTTCCATAAGAAGATAGCTTTGATGCCTTATGTGGTTCCGATGGAGGAGAAAGAAACGGGAGTGCGTCATCGGGCGGCCCGTTATTTTAGATTTGACAGAACAATTTATAATAAACTTAAGAAATAAAGTGTATATATGAGGTATTTGTTAGGTTATGATATAGGCAGCTCTTCGGTAAAAGCCAGTCTGGTAAACGCCGAAACAGGTAAATGTGTTGCTTCTGCCTTTTATCCGAAAACTGAAGCTGAAATCATTGCGGTTCATCCGGGATGGGCGGAACAGCAGCCTGAGATGTGGTGGGCGAATTTGAAGCTTGCTACCGAAATGATCATGAATGAAAGCGGTGCCAAGAAAGAGGATGTAGCCGCTATCGGTATTTCATACCAGATGCACGGACTGGTGTGTGTGGATAAGGATCAGAATGTCCTTCGTCCGGCCATCATCTGGTGCGACTCGCGTGCTGTCCCTTACGGTGATAAGGCCTTCAAGGCTTTGGGCGAGGAAAAATGTCTTTCTCATCTGTTGAATTCTCCGGGTAACTTTACTGCTTCAAAACTGGCTTGGGTGAAGGAAAACGAACCTGATGTATACGCCAAGATTGACAAGATCATGCTTCCGGGCGACTATATCGCCATGAAGCTGACAGGTGAAGTATGTACTACCGTTTCAGGACTTTCTGAAGGTATGTTCTGGGATTTCAAGAACAATGAAGTGGCACAGTTCCTGATGGATTACTACGGATTTGACAATTCCCTGATTCCTACCATCCGTCCTACATTCTCTGAACAGGGCCGTGTAACTGCCATTGCGGCGGCCGAATTGGGATTGGCCGAAGGTATCCCTGTTACATACCGTGGAGGTGACCAGCCTAACAATGCTCTTTCATTGAATGTGTTCAATCCGGGTGAGATTGCATCTACAGCCGGAACGTCAGGTGTGGTTTACGGTGTGAACGGTTCTGTCAATTATGATCCGAAATCACGTGTAAACACATTTGCTCACGTAAATCATACAGCCGACCAGATCCGTCTGGGTGTTTTGCTCTGCATCAATGGTACAGGTATCCTCAATTCGTGGATCAAGCGGACCGTAGCTCCTGAAGGAATTTCATACGCCGATATGAATGACCTGGCTGCCCAGGCACCGATAGGATCGGCCGGAATCAGTATCCTTCCTTTCGGAAACGGTGCGGAGCGTATGTTGCAGAACAAGGAGGCCGGATGTTCCATACACGGGATCAATTTCAATATCCATACGCGTAACCATATTATCCGTGCAGCTCAGGAAGGTATCGTATTCTCGTTCAAGTATGGTATCGATATCATGAAGGGTATGGGTATGGATGTGCAGAAAATCCATGCCGGACATGCCAACATGTTCCTGAGCCCGATTTTCCGTGAAACATTGGCCGGTGTGACCGGAGCTACCATCGAACTGTACGATACCGATGGTTCTGTAGGAGCCGCCAAGGGTGCGGGTATGGGAGCCGGTATCTATAAGGATAACAATGAAGCTTTCGCTACACTCGACAAGCTGGCTGTCATTGAACCGGATCTGGCCAATAAGGCCGCCTACGAAGATGCATATCAACGTTGGCTGGAATGTATGGAGAAGGTTACTAAATAAGAATATTTTAATTCATTATAAAAAGATAAATTCATTAACTTTTAAATTTATAAATAACTATGGCAACAAAAGAGTATTTCCCAGGTATTGGTAAAATTAAATTCGAAGGTGTAGAAAGCAAGAACCCGATGGCTTTCCGTTACTATGATCCGGAAAGAGTGGTTATGGGTAAGAAAATGAAAGACTGGTTGAAGTTCTCAATGGCGTGGTGGCATACATTGTGCGCAGAAGGCGGTGACCAGTTCGGTGGCGGTACAAAGACTTTCCCTTGGAAAGGAAATCCGGACAAAGTACAGGCTGCTAAAGATAAAGCTGATGCAGGTTTCGAAATCATGCAGAAACTGGGTATCGAATACTACTGTTTCCACGATGTAGACCTTTGTGATGAAGCTGATACAATCGAAGAATATGAAGCTAACTTGAAAGAAATCGTTGCTTACCTGAAACAGAAACAGGCTGAAACCGGTATCAAACTGTTGTGGGGTACAGCTAACGTATTCGGTCATGCACGTTACATGAACGGTGCCGCTACAAATCCTGATTTCGACGTGGTAGCCCGTGCTGCTGTGCAGATCAAGAACGCTATGGATGCAACTATTGAATTGGGTGGTACCAACTATGTATTCTGGGGTGGTCGTGAAGGTTACATGTCACTGCTGAACACTGACCAGAAACGTGAAAAGGAACACCTGGCTCAGATGTTGACTATCGCCCGTGACTATGCACGTGCCAAAGGATTCAAAGGTACATTCCTGGTTGAACCGAAACCGATGGAACCGACTAAACACCAGTATGATGTAGATACTGAAACTGTTATCGGATTCTTGAAGGCTCACAACCTGGATAAGGATTTCAAGGTTAATATCGAAGTAAATCACGCTACTTTGGCTGGTCATACATTCGAACACGAACTGGCAGTTGCAGTTGATAACGGCATGTTGGGTTCTATCGATGCTAACCGTGGTGACTACCAGAACGGTTGGGATACAGACCAGTTCCCTATCGATAACTTCGAACTGACTCAGGCTATGATGCAGATTATCCGTAACGGTGGTCTGGGTAACGGTGGTACTAACTTCGACGCAAAGACCCGTCGTAACTCAACTGACCTGGAAGATATCTTCATCGCTCATATCGCTGGTATGGATGTTATGGCCCGTGCCTTGCTGAGCGCAGCTAAGTTGCTGGAAGAATCTCCATATAAGAAGATGCTGGCCGACCGTTATGCTTCATTCGATTCTGGTAAGGGTAAGGAATTCGAAGAAGGCAAGCTTACTCTGGAAGATGTCGTTGCTTATGCTAAGGCTAACGGTGAACCGAAGCAGACTAGCGGTAAGCAGGAATTGTACGAGGCTATTGTAAATATGTATTGCTAATAGGTTTTAATAACCATTTTACTCATATCCCGGCTGATTTTTATCGGCCGGGATATTTTTTTGCATTAAATAAGTTATATTTGCAATATATTAAACTGGAGTTAGATATGAATCTGAATAATGTTCATTTAGTAATTATGGCCGGTGGCATAGGAAGCCGTTTCTGGCCTATGAGTACTACCGATCTTCCTAAACAGTTCCTGGATGTGTTAGGGTGTGGAAGAACCTTATTACAGCTTACCGCCGACCGTTTTAAAGGCGTTTGTCTGCCGGAAAACATCTGGGTCGTAACCTCAGCGAAATATGCAGATATAGTCAAAGAACAATTGCCGGATATGGCTTCCGACCATATATTGCTGGAGCCGTGCCGCCGGAACACTGCTCCCTGTATTGCATATGTGAGCTGGAAGATCAAGGCACGGAACCCGAAAGCGAATATTGTGGTGACACCGAGTGACCATGTTGTGATGGATGTGCGCGAGTTTGCCCGTGTAATCGAGTCGTCACTGAAGTTTACGGCCGATTCCGACGCTATCGTTACCTTGGGAATGAAAGCCACCCGTCCGGAAACCGGATACGGATACATTGAGGCCGACATGTCAATGGCGTGTCCCTCGAACAAGGAAATCTACCGTGTGGATGCTTTCAGGGAAAAGCCTGACGCCGAGACGGCGAAACGTTACCTGCAGCGCAAGAACTATTTCTGGAATTCGGGTATCTTCATCTGGAATGTCAGTACGATTGTAAATGCGTTGCGTGTGTACCAGCCTTCCATTTCGGAAATTTTCGAGCGTCTGCTGCCTTATTATTATACCGATAAGGAACAGCAGATGATAGATGAAATGTTCCCGATGTGCGACAACATATCCATAGACTATGCGGTAATGGAGAAGGCGGATGAAATCTATGTATTTCTGGCTTCATTCGGCTGGAGTGATCTGGGAACCTGGAGTTCTCTCCATGATAACGTAAAGAGGGACGCACATAACAATGCCTGTCTGGGCGAAAATATCCGGCTGTATGAAAGCCGTAACTGCATGGTTCATACTACGGAAGAAAAACGGACAATCGTGCAGGGACTGGACGGGTATATCGTGGCCGAGAAAAACGACTGCCTGCTGATATGCCGCCTGACCGAGGAACAGCGTATCCGGGAGTTTCTGAACGAACAGTAAAACGGCGTCTTTACACCGGCCTTTTTATGGAAGGCGTAAAAAAGAACCTGATCTTTTGGAAGATCACCTTGATATAATGGAAAAAAGATCTTGAACTTTTGTATGGAACATCTTGATATGTCCAGGGAAAGTTCAAGGTCTTTTTTCATGTCGGGTAGTGCAGTATTCGGGCGGGATATTCATTTATAAGGTATAAGCCTAAAATATCAATAGTATGAAGACAAGAAGATTATGTGGAATCCTGCTGTTGTTTCTGTGTATATTCGGCATTGCAGGGTGTGACAAGGAGATGGGGGAGGAAAGACAGATTACGGGGTACGAAGAATATGTGCTTATTGTAGCGTCACAGAAGAAACCGGGTGTCCTTTGGTCGGACGGATACAATTACCGGGCAGATGTATATGGAGTCAGGAAAGAAGATTCCGATGAATGGATGCCTTTAGGCTATATTGAGGGGTTTGAATTTGAAGAAGGATATGAATATAGGCTGAGAATCGGCGAAACGCACTATCTGGATCGTCGGATGGGACAGCCTGCATGGACTGTGTACAGGTTGCTGGAAGTCCTGTCCATGGAAAAGAAGGAATCGGAAAATCTCCCCGACCATTTTATTCCGGACTGGTATTGTGAAGAATCTGAATGACCGGGAAAGAGAAAGGATCGGATCTGCATCAATAACAGGTCCGATCCTTTTTTTTATAAAGTGCAGCATCCGGGCACTTTGCGGATGTGGAATTTACTTCTTCAATGCTGCCAACGCTGCGTCGTAGTCCGGTTCCTGGGTGATTTCCGGAACCAGTTCCGTGTAGATGACTTTTCCTTCCGGATTGATGATGACTACCGCACGTGCCAGTAAGCCGCACAATACACCGTCGGTCATCAGGACACCGTATTTTTCACCGAAGTCGGATGTATAGCGGTAATCCGACAATGGGATTACGTTTTCAATTCCTTCTGCTGTGCAGAAACGGCCCTGTGCGAAAGGAAGGTCCTTTGAAATGGCGAGAACCACCGTATTGTCCATTCCGGCAGCCAGTTTATTGAATTTGCGGACTGAAGCGGCGCATACGCCGGTATCCATGCTGGGGAAAATGTTCAGGATAGCATATTTCCCTTTGATATCGGCCAAAGTGAAGCTGCTCAGGTCACCTTTTACCAGTGAGAATTCGGGAGCCTGTGCTCCGACTGCTATAAATTCGCCTGCCAATGAAACTGGGGCGCCTTGAAATGCTGTTTTTGCCATAATTCTTTTTAGTTTTATAATTTGATGTATGTACAAAAATAACAAACTAATTCCGTTAATGTTTTATCGTTTGATGTTTTTTATAATAATTGTACATATTGTCTCATTTCCCGGTTTTTGATGAAAGTTTTTCAAGGAAGAATACCAGGAAGAAACCTACTACCATCAGCAGGACGGCCTCTACGATAGACTGGTCGGGTAGGATATTGCTTTCAATAGGGATGCCGTGCGTGTTGTCGACCAGCTCTTTCCAGGGCCATACCTTGTTCAGTGAGCCTAGCATGAATCCTGTCAGTACGGCCAGCGTGATGTTACGGAAATGTTTTAATGCGAATGAAAGGATACGTGAGAATGAAGTGATTCCAAGTATGGCTCCCAGGGCAAAGATGATGATGATCTTGACATTGAAGGTCTTTACGGCTTCCATGATAAAGAAATACTTGCCTAGCAGAACCAGAATGAAACTGCCCGATATACCGGGAAGTATCATGGCGCATATGGCGATAGCTCCGCATACGAAAATGAAGAACGGATTCTGTGAGGTCTCGGCCGGAGTGGCTATCGTTATGTAGAAAGCTACGGCACAGCCCAGGATAAAGCCCGTAATGGTCTTCCAGTTCCATTCCTTGATGTCCTTCCCTACAAACCATGTAGAGGCCAGTACCAGTCCGAAGAAGAATGCCCAGACCAATATGGGGTGGGCCACCAGCAGCCATGTAATCAGTTTGGCCAGTGAGAATACGCTGATTGCTATTCCTGCCAGAAGGAAGAACAGGAAATTCCCGTTGATGGCTTTCCAACATTCTTTCCATTTTCCGGTGAAGAAGAGTTTCAGGCTTTTCCCGTTGATGCTTTTGATAGAGTCGATCAATTCATCATAGATGCCTACAATGAAAGCGATCGTTCCGCCTGATACGCCAGGTACCACGTCTGCTGCCCCCATACCCATACCTTTCAGTGAAAGCATCAGATAGTCTTTAAGTTTACGCTCCATTTATTTTTCTGTTATCCGGTTTATAATTTTTATCTGAAATAGAAGTCTACAGTCCCTTCTGTTTCGCTTCGTTCCATATTTCGTCCATTTCGGCCAGTGTCATGTCCTGCAGTTTGCGGCCCTGTTTGAGTGTATGCTCTTCCAGGTAGTTGAAACGTCGGATGAACTTATGGTTTGTACGTTCCAGTGCATTGTCGGGATTGATCTTATACAGGCGGGCTGCATTGATCAGGCTGAACAGTACGTCTCCGAATTCCGCTTCTGCCTTTTCCTTGTCCATATCGGCCACCTCGGCTTCGAATTCGCCTATCTCTTCCTTGACCTTCTGCCACACCTGTTCACGCTGTTCCCAGTCGAATCCTACATTACGTACCTTGTCCTGTATCCTGTATGCCTTGATCAGTGAAGGCAGAGCTTCGGGTACTCCGCTCAGTACGCTTTTGTTTCCGTCTTTTTCTTTCAGCTTGATCTGTTCCCAGTTTTCGGAAACCTGTTCGGCCGTATCTGCCTTTACTTCACCGAAGACGTGGGGATGACGGAATATCAGTTTGTCACAAAGCTTGTCGCATACGTCTTTGATGTCGAACGCTCCGTTTTCACTGCCGATCTTTGCATAGAATACAACATGCAGCAGTACGTCTCCCAATTCTTTGCAGATGTTCTTCTGGTCGTTTTTCATCAAGGCGTCACACAGTTCGTACACTTCTTCTATTGTGTTGGGACGCAGGCTTTCATTAGTCTGTTTCCTGTCCCACGGGCATTTCACGCGAAGTTCGTCAAGAATGTCCAGCAAGCGGCCGAAGGCCTCCATTTGTTCTTGTCTTGTATGCATATTTCTGTCTGATATTATTTCACGGGGCAAAGATACGAAAAAAGTGCGTCGGAACAATTGGTTATCATCCGACGCACTCTTTCCTTCTTACAAGCTTTAAACTTATTTCAACTTTACAAATAATTCACCATTAACTTCACTAGTTTCAAGTTTGTCTTCTCTCAAAAGCCAACCCAGTCCTAAAAAGAAATCCTTATCGACCAATTTTGTCGCTTTTTTAATCTGTTTCTGAGTCAGACCGTCATTTCCATTTAATGCTTCCCAGATTTTCCCGGCGATAGCACCTGCTTTTTCATTTAACATAGTCTATATTTTTAATAGTTACAATGCTTCTATAACAATAAGAGCATGTCTGTTTTTCCGCTACAAATGTAATAAAAAAATATAGATATTTATCTTTATATAATACAAAATTGGTTTTAGCTGATAAAAAGTAAGGAAAATATTACAATTTATTTTCCTTTTCAAGAAAATCGCCGAAAATGGTGGCTGCAGTTTCAATCATTCTGGTACATGGGCGTTTGGCGTAGTACTGTGGGGTGCGCGCCTCAGCTGTGGGGACTATCGGGGTATTTTTGGCCAGTCCCAGCAGATCGGCGCAACGTAGGGCTCCGGTTTCTTCCTTGAACTTGGCGGCGAGTTCCTGTACCAGGGCATAGTTGGCCGATTTGCTTTCTCTGTCGGCTCCTTCCAGGGCACAACGTTCCAGTCCTGCCAGCAGAAACATGCCGCAGGCTGCCCCGCAGGTCTCGCGCATGCGTCCAATTCCTCCTCCGAATGATGCCGACATGTGCAATGCCTGTTCTTTTGTGAATCCGTAAAGGTCGGCATAAGCCGCTACTACCGATTGTGAACAATTGTATCCTTCCTTGAATAGGGATACAGCCTTTTCAATTCTTTCTTTCTTATTCATAGTTGATGACATTATTGATCGTTTCTTTATTTATCCATGCTTTCAGGTTGAGCAGAGCCTGTGTCAGCAGCCGTTGGCGTGACTCGTGGGTGGCCCATGCTATGTGAGGGGTGATGAAACAGTTCTTGTGGTGGAGCAGGGGATTCGTTTCCTGGGCCGGTTCTTCCGACAGGACATCGACTCCGGCCTGCAGTCCTCTTCCGTCAGAGAGGGCTTCGGCCAATGCCGTTTCATCGACCAGTCCTCCCCGGCTGGTATTTATCAGTATGGCTCCGGGTTTCATCAGGGAAAGACGTTCGGCGTTTACCAGGTGTTTTGTTACAGGGGTCAGCGGGCAGTGCAGGCTGATGACATCGCAGTATCGGAACAGGTCGTCCAGACTGGCTTTCCGGTATCCTTCCGGCAGCTGTTCCTGGCGTTTGCTGGTATATACCATCAGCTCCATACCAAAGGCGGAGGCGATATGTGCCGTGGCCTGTCCGGTATGTCCGAAACCTATAATACCCATCCGTTTGCCTGCCAGTTCGATCAGCGGAGTGTTCCAGAAGCAGAAGTCAGGTTGTGCTCCCCATGCTCCGCTCCGGACCTCTTCGGCGTAATGTCCTACCCGTTGGGTTATGTTCAGGATATGGGCAAAAACCATTTGGGCTACCGACCGGGTACTGTAGGCCGGAATGTTGGTCACGGTTATTCCGTGCCGGCGTGCCGTGTCTAGGTCCACTACATTGTATCCGGTCGCCAGTACGCCGATGTATTTCAGTTGGGGCAGGGTGTCGATTGTTTCTGCGTCAAGTACGGTCTTGTTCGTGAAAAGCACTTCCGCTCCGGCTGCCCGTTCCATCAGCTCGTCGGTCCGGGTGCGGTCGTACAGAGATACTTCTCCCAAGGCTTCGAATCCTTCCCATGAGAACTCGTCGGGTTTCATGGTCGCTATGTCGAGGAATACTATTTTCATGATTTTGGGTAGTTATGTCTGAATGATTGGATTATTCTTTAAACCGGTTGCCCCACAACTGTTCCATTCTGTCCTTCAGCTTGTTCTCCGACGGGTTGTCCTGGGCATGCCACAGGCGCTGGCCTTTTATTTCATCGGGCAGGAACTGCTGTTCGACGAAATGTCCTTTGTAGTCGTGTGCATATTTGTAGTCTTTCCCGTATCCGAGCTGTTTCATCAGTTTGGTAGGAGCGTTGCGCAGATGTAGCGGGACTGGAAGATTTCCGGTTCCGCGTACCACTTCCAGTGCCGTATTGATACCCATGTAGGCCGAATTGCTTTTAGGGCTGGTAGCCAGGTAAACGGTAGCCTCTGCCAGAGGGATACGTCCTTCGGGCCATCCTATTTTCATGACCGCATCGAATGCGGCGTTGGCCAGCAGTAAAGCGTTCGGGTTGGCCAGTCCGATGTCTTCGGATGCCGATATGACCAGCCTCCGGGCAATGAAGGCCGGATCTTCTCCTCCTTCAACCATACGTGCCAGCCAGTATAAGGCACCGTCGGGATCACTTCCCCGGATGGATTTGATGAAGGCCGAGATGATGTCATAGTGCATTTCCCCGTCCTTGTCGTAGGCCAGCGGGTTTTGTTGCAGCCGTTCCACCACCTTTTCATTGGTGATAGTGATGGGATTCCCTTCGTCGGCTTCCACTACCAGTTCCAGGATGTTCAGCAGCTTTCGGGCGTCTCCTCCCGAATAGCGGAGCATGGCGTCGGTCTCTTTCAGGTCGATATCCTTTTCTTTCAGAATGGTGTCATGGGTAATGGCATGCTGGAGCAGTTGCAGCAGGTCGTCCTTTTCGAGCGGTTTCAGCACATAGAGCTGGCAGCGTGAAAGCAGAGGGCGTATCACTTCGAAGGAAGGGTTTTCTGTAGTTGCGCCGATCAGGGTGATCACTCCTTTTTCGACAGCACCGAGCAGCGAATCCTGCTGGGATTTGCTGAATCGGTGGATTTCGTCGATGAAGAGTATCGGGCTCTGTTGGGAGAAAAAACGGTTGTTTCGGGCCTTTTCAATTACATCACGCACGTCTTTGACTCCCGATGTTACCGCACTCAAAGTGTAGAAGGGAGTTTCGAGCTTGTTCGCTATAATCTGTGCAAGTGTCGTTTTCCCCACTCCCGGAGGCCCCCATAATATGAAGGAAGAGATACGGCCCGAATCAATCATTTTCCGAAGGACTGCACCTTCACCTACCAAATGTTTTTGCCCTATGTATTCGTCCAGTGTTTTCGGACGCATACGCTCTGCCAATGGTTGAGCCATAATATTCTGTTTTGTAAAGTTGTTATCTGTATGTCACCCGACCGTTATCTTTCGGGAAGCTCTGGCGAAAGTAGTCATTTTTTTTCGATTGGAGAAATCTGGGTGGCCTGTTAACAACCTGACGGGAAGATTCCCGTTTATTTCTGTGGAGCCGGTATGGCACCCAATTGCTGTAACATGGTAAACAGGTCGGGCAGTCCGTGTTCACGGATAATCTTACCGTCTTTCAGTTGGTAGATGTTCATGGCCGTTACTTTGACGGGTCTGCCTGTAGCAGGTATCCCCATGAACGGCTGGGTCTGTGTACCGCTCATAGTGAAACGGATCATTACCTTATCGTTTTCGGCAATGCATTCTTCTGCTTTCCATTGGACATCCGGCATGGTACCACGCATCATGTCAAGGACAGCGATATAGCCGTCGAATCCGTGTAAAGGTTCGGCAGACGTGGGGGCATAGAAAATCACATCCGGTGAAATAATGGCTTCGCCGATAGTGCGGTCGCCTGTATTAATGAAACGTATAAACTGTTCCATTACCTGTTTGTTCTTTTCTGTTACAGAAACCTGTGTGTCATCAATCGTTTTCATATACATTTTATTTTGGGTTTACATTACATTTTGATCCGGTAAAAATACAGTTTGCCGGCTAAATCTGCAAGCGGTTACTTTTTAGCCATATAGTAACCTTTTTCTCACTTTTACAGAAAATCAGCAACATCCGTAGTACGTTAAAAAATAAAAATATGCGTAGTTATATGGATCTATATTATTTTTGTGGTGTAGAGTATTTTTAATCTGAATATAATGTTAAGAAAAGAAGAGCGGAATTCAATTATTGAAATTTGTCCGGTGCGCAATGTGATAGCCCGTTTCGGCAATAAATGGGCTTTGCTGGTGATCTTGGTCCTGAGTGAACATGAAAAGATCCGTTTTAACGAACTGCATCAATTGATTCCTGACATATCGTCGCGTGTACTGTCGGGAACGCTGAAAACCTTGGAAGCCGATACTTTGGTGTCACGGAAGGTGTATCCGACCGTTCCGCCGAAAGTGGAATATCAACTGACGGATTTAGGACATTCCTTAGTGCCTATTATAGAACAGCTGACCGAATGGGCACGGACAAACATGGACACGATTGTGGGACACCGTAAGGAGTTCACAAAAAGACAATAAAAAAAGCCTCTTTTCACAAAGAAGCTTTTTTAAGTTTTCAATAGGTATTAGTTTTTTTTAAGGTAAAAAGATCGTTTTCAGGATAACGCTACAAAGATGAAAGGTTTTTTTGAACTAAACAAATAAAAAAGTATGTCTTAAAACATATTTATCTTTTTTCTTTTGTTCGTATTCTTTAATACTTCCTTCTTTGTATTCTTTACAAAGATAGTTTTTTTTAATTAATTCCATCACATTTTTTCTGTTTATTGGGGGGATGGATGAATATTTTTGATATGATGGCGTTAAAATGAGGCAGATTCGTTTTTTCAGCCTTCCTTTTTATAGGTAAATACCGAAAGAATGATTATTTTTGCGAACCAAACGTTTAAAATAAAAACGCTATGACTGAAATGAACGCAGCTGAAAGTTCAGAGAAAAAAAGTCTGAACTTCATTGAGCAAATTGTAGAGAAAGATTTGAAGGAAGGGAAGAACGGCGGTAGGATACAGACCCGTTTCCCGCCTGAACCTAACGGATATTTACACATTGGTCATGCAAAAGCCATTTGTATGGATTTCGGTATTGCTCAGAAATATGGTGGAGTATGTAATTTGCGTTTTGATGATACCAACCCTACCAAAGAAGACGTAGAGTATGTTGAGGCTATCAAGGAAGATATAGAATGGCTGGGGTATCATTGGGGGCATGAATATTATGCTTCTGACTATTTCCAGCAGTTATGGGATTTCGCTATCCGCCTAATCAAGGAGGGTAAGGCTTATGTGGACGAGCAGACTTCCGAGCAGATTGCGGAACAGAAGGGTACCCCTACACAGCCTGGTATAGAAAGTCCTTTCCGTAACCGTCCGGCAGAAGAGAGCCTGGAACTGTTTGAAAAGATGAACAGGGGTGAGATAGAAGAAGGAAAGATGGTTCTCCGCGCCAAGATTGACATGGCAAATCCGAACATGCATTTCCGCGACCCGATTATCTACCGGGTGGTAAAGACTCCCCATCACCGTACGGGTGACAAATGGAAGGCATATCCGATGTATGACTTTGCGCATGGACAGAGCGATTTCTTTGAAGGGGTCACCCATTCTTTGTGTACGTTGGAGTTTGTTGTACACCGTCCGTTGTATGATCTGTTTGTGGATTGGGTGAAGGACGGAAAGGATCTGGACGATAACCGTCCCCGTCAGTATGAATTCAACAAGCTGAACCTGAGCTATACACTGATGAGCAAGCGTAACCTGCTTATTCTGGTGAAAGAGGGGTTGGTAAACGGTTGGGACGATCCGCGTATGCCGACTATCTGCGCCTTCCGTCGCCGGGGCTATTCTCCGGAATCAATCCGTAAATTCATTGACAAGATCGGATATACTACATACGATGCATTGAATGATTTCGCGTTGCTGGAAAGTGCCGTGCGTGAGGATCTGAACATGCGTTCTACCCGTGTTTCGGCTGTCATCAATCCGGTAAAGCTGATTCTGACAAACTATCCGGAAGGAAAGGTAGAGGTGATGCATGCGATCAATAATCCGGAAGATCCGGATTCGCCCACGCATACCATTGAATTCAGCCGTGAATTGTGGATGGAGCGTGAAGACTTCATGGAAAATGCTCCCAAGAAATATTTCCGTATGACTCCGGGGCAGGAAGTCCGCCTGAAGAATGCCTATATTGTAAAATGTACAGGTTGCAAGAAAGATGCGGACGGTAATGTAGTGGAAGTCTATGCGGAATATGACCCGAATACCCGGAGCGGAATGCCGGAAGCGAACCGTAAGGTAAAGGGTACACTGCATTGGGTGAGCTGTAACCATTGCCTGAAGGCGGAAGTCCGTCTGTATGACCGTTTGTGGAAGGTAGAGAATCCGCGTGATGAAATGGCTGCAATCCGTGAGGCACGTAACTGCTCTGCACTGGAGGCTATGAAGGAGATGATCAATCCCGACTCCTTGAAAGTGCTGACCGACTGTTATGTAGAGAAATATCTGGCCGATGCCAAACCTTTCGATTATCTGCAGTTCCAGCGTATCGGTTATTTTAATGTGGATAAAGATTCAACTCCGGAACACCTGATATTTAACCGTACCGTGTCTTTGAAGGATACATGGAGCAAGATCAATAATAAATAATAATATTCTAATTTTAAGATCAGATTGTTGTTCAGGGAAATGATTGCATGGAATCATATTCTGTGCCTTTGTTTCCCTGAATTGCAATAGAAAAATAATAACATAATCATGGCCGATATAGGACCTTTAGGATTTGATACTCCCGAATTCCAGGAGTTGCTGAAGAAATATGAAAGGATGAAGGAAAGGAATAAACATGTCTTTTTCGATTCCGATGAGTTGGTTTCACTCATTGAATATTATGCTTCAAGGCATGAGACCGAGAACTTTGAAGGTGTGATAGACTACGGACTTCAGCTTTATCCGGATAACTTGGATATCGTGGTGTATAGATGCCATGCGCTGATGGCTCGAGGCCAATACTTTGAAGCCGAACAGATAATAGACAAGCTGCCTGACTCGGGGGATTATTCGGCCCGTTTGATCAAGGCTGAAATATGCCTGAATAAGGGGAATTATGAAGAAGGCCATAAGATACTTGACGCTCTTTATAATGAAGAGCAGGATATAGACATGATTCTTGACATTGCTCAGATTTACCTGAACGTATGTCTTCTGGATAATGCGTATGAATGGCTGGAAAAAGCTTATGAGAAGTGTCCCGATAACCGGGACGTACTGGAAATGTTTGCCAATTACTATTTCAGGACTGACAATACAGAAAAGGAAATAGAATTCAACAATAAGATTCTTGATAAGGATCCGTATAATGCTTATGCCTGGCAGCAGCTTTCACGTTGCTATATAAAGCTGGAACAGCCGGAAAAAGCGTTGGAGGCGGCAGGTTTTGCCGGTGTTATCGATGAGTCCGACCAGCGTACAATGGAGCTTGAAGGCGTCAGCAATATTATGCTGCATAATATGGAAACGGCGATAGCTAAACTGGAGGAGGCCAAGGAGAATTCCCGGAACAGGAATTATATCAATTCTCTGTTGCTGAACTGTTATATGCTGGAATGTGATTATGACAAGGTCATGGAATACAGCAATATGTTGTTGGATGATCCGGAAACCCAGGATTATCAGAAGGCTGAAATCTATAGCCGGCGGGCCGCTGCTTATCTGGAGTTTAACATGATGGGGAAATGCAAGGAAGATATTGCGAAAGGTTTCACATACGACCATTATAACTCTGGTCTGTTCCAACTGGAGGGGGAAGTATACATTCGTGAAGCCCGGGTACTTAGAGCGAACGAGTCTTTCAAGAAGGCTATTGAATATGCTGAATTCAAAGGAGATGTGATTGTTACGGTGACACAGACATATCTGAACTATGACTGGTGGGATGAAGCTGGTATCCTTCTTCAGGAACTGGAAACGGAATGTCCGTCTGTGTTGAGGAAAAATGCATATTTTGTAGCTTATAGCTATTTCCTGATGAAGCTGAAGAAGAAAGTGGCACAGTTCCTTGTTATGGCAGCCGTGTATTCTCCTGAAATTTTCTTGAATGATGAGAAGAATGAATTCAGGCATATTGACAGACGTTTTTTCGATTTATCGAAGCAAATATTCGAGAAAGTGAGGAATAATGAAGTCAACACGGAGGATTTCCTTACGATGAAAGGATTCGGTTATTAAGGTAAAATAAAAAAGACCGCCGAAAGCGGTCTTTTTTGTTATGGTAGTAGATTTGTCACATCGTTCTGTCCTGTTCCGGAATGTCTATTTCCTGCATAATTCCTTGAAGTCGCAGTATGAACACTGGTCTTCGTTTCCGGTCTGTGTGAAGGCTATGGCCGGATTGAAGATTGTTTCCAGCAGGTTATCCAGATATTTCCGGAATTCTGTTTCCAGGAGGGCAAAGTCTGTAACCTGTTCTTTCGGCTTGCGTGGTTCTCCCATCTGTATTACCGGAGAGTAGTTTTCGGATGCTGCCCTGTGTATGTAGAGCAGGGCAGGAGCTACTTTCCGCAAATCATTCTTTTCACGTAGTTTCCGGCAGACGATCGAGGCGTAGAGGAAGGTCTGGAAAATGTGTCCGGAACGTTTTTCGCCCGGTGTAAAGAGCGATTCTATGTTGGCCGGGACTTCGGTATCTCCTCCTGTCTTGTAGTCGACTATACGGAGTGTATTCTCCTTTTCGTCCATGCGGTCTATAATGCCTCCTATGCGTGATTTTATCATTCCGTCCGGAGTCTTTATGTCGATATTTTCACTGATGCGCTGCTCCGAACCGATGAAGGTGAACGGGCTGTAGCGCAAGTCATTCCTAAGCAGTTGTTTGATGTATCTGGCTATGACGGCCGAATTGATGAGCTGTATGCCGTTGTATTCGGGACGTTCGTCTGCGGGAATATTGAAAAAGAGTTTCTTGAATCCGTTGTCTACATAATTCTGTATTCTTGTTTCATCCTTCAATAATTTCTCAATGTCATCGCTGCTGACCGTTTTTCCGTGTACCGTCAGATCCTTGTAGATATGCTCGGCGGCATAATGGAATATACTGCCGAACTTGGCGGAGTCTATTTCGGCCGTTACTTCATCGGGAGTTTTCAGTCCGGCTACGTATTTGTAGTAGAATTTCAACGGACAGTCGAGATAAGAGTTCAGGGCCGACGGAGAGAGGAATGTACCGGGATTGACCCGTATGTCGTAGAGGGCCTGCATCCGTTTCATGACCTGGGGTGTCTTTCCGATGGTGATCGGTACAGATCCCTGAGGTGACTGTTCGGCTTCCAACCGCTTGTGTATGATGTTGTATCCCCATTCAACCAGGAACTGTAGCATAAAGCGCGACTGTTCTCCCCGGTTAATGCCGTCGGTGGCGGTATTGTAGACCAGAGTTACGTTTTCGGCTCTTTGCAGCAGGCGGTAGAAATAATAGGCATAGACGGCTATCTTGTGGTCAATGGTTGTCATACCGAATGCTTTGCGCAGGCTGTATGGAATGAAGGATGAGTCGCCTCCAGCCTTGGGCAGCTGTCCTTCATTGACAGACAGCATGATGATGTTGCGGAAGTCGAGGTTGCGTGTCTCCAGCACCCCCATGACCTGCATGCCGATAGCCGGTTCTCCATGGAACGGGATGCTGGAAGTAGACAGGACACGGGTGAGCAACCGTTGGAAGGTTCCGGATTGTACGTCCAGGTCTTTGTTTTCAATCAGTGTATAGAAGCGGTTTATCAAGGTATACGCTTTAAACAATGATTCACGGTAAAGCTGGTCGAAAGCGTTGTTCATGGAGGCGGTCTGTTTGCGGTAGATGACCGCCACCTGTTTCAAGGCATCGGCCAGCATACGGCACAAGTCGCGGTTATTGTTCCGTGGCTCGAATAAAAGTTCCAGAGCCTTGTCTTTTTCCAGTTCGGACGGAAGCGGATAGAAACGGTTGTTCCTGGTCAGGCTTTCTTCCAGACTTTCCGAATTTTCCGACAACTGTCGGGTATAGGGATGTTTCAGTACACTGGTTACTTCGGCAAACCGGTATCTCCCGGTGTTACCGTTGTATCCCGATGTATGGAGTTCCATCAGGGCTTGTATGAAACTATATACCGGGGTCTGAGAAAGCGGAAATCCCATGGTTATGTTGATGTGTCTGACGTTGTCGGGAAGTGAATGGAGTACAGGCTGCAGCAATGTTTCGTTGCATAATACTACGGCTGTCTCCTTTTCCGGGGAAGTGAGGTTTTCACGGATCCATTGTGGCAGGTAACGGGTCTGTCCGTTTTCTGTGGCCGATTCGATATAGGTAATTTTTTTAGGATGGTTCAGGTTGTCGAAATTGGAAGCTGGCAGTTCCGACGGAAAATCCTGGAGGTTGCGTCGGATGAATTCTCCGGCTTCATGAGGCCTTTTCTGGAGATAGAACAGGTCATAATCCCAATAGAACATGGCTTTGCCTGCGTCATTCAGTACATGGAACAGCGTATGTTCTACTTTGTTCAGTACATTGAATCCGATGAAGATATATTTGCGGAAAGACATTTCTCTTACGTCGATATGTTCGATGACGTCACGGTATAGCATTCCTTCATATGCGATCTTCTGGTTGTATAATACACTTTTATATCCGGTGTAAATTTCTCCGAGTACGTTCCACAAAGAGATGAAACGTTGTTTCAGTTCGGTCACCTGGTCTATGGAGAAATGATGGAAGAACTGGCTGAGTGCCTCTTTCTGCCCCGGATCCAGAAAGTCATAATTGTCGGTGATGGCGTTCAGGTCTTTCAGGTTCTTGAACAGTGTATCGGTATCTGCCATGTTTTTGTCAGCGTCGTCGAAGTCGGCAATCAGCATTTCTCCCCAGAAGTAGAAGTCGTCCAGGGTTTCCGTACTTCCGGTCGCCTTGCAAAAGACCTTGTAGAGGTCACAAACCAGCTTGATCGGGTCTCCGATTGACAGATCGGACAACTGCCGGAACAGTTCACTGATACTGATATAGGCAGGCGACCATATCGGCCGGCCGGCTTCCTGTGCCAGGTATTCGTTGAAGAAGAGGCTGGCACGTTTGTTCGGAAAGACAACAGCCACATTGCTGAAGTCTCCTTCCAGTTTGGTATATAAATCGTGTGCTACTTGTTTCAGAAATGTTTCCATGTCTTGTCTTTTCAGATGGTTAGTTCACTTGTTCCAGCTCATTGGAGAATACATACCACAGGTATCCTTCTATGTTCCGGTATCCCATGGTCCCGAGCAGGTCCATATATTCTCTTACCTGTTTGCGGTAGTTTTCTTTTTTCTTTCCGAACTTGAAGTCTACCACCACCACTTTTTCGTTTTTCATCATGACCCGGTCGGGCCGGCGAGTCTGCATGTTTCCTTCTTCATCGGTATAGATGATGCTACATTCGTTGTATAACTGCCAGGAGCCGTCGTACCATTGCCTTACTTCAGGTTTGTTCAAGGCCCATCTCGCTAATTTCTGTATCTGTATCATCTGTTCGTCCGATTCGATGATGCCTTCCGCATACAGTTCTCCGACAGCGGTCTCCAGGTCACCTTCCTTTTCGATGGAAGCAAATACATTATGCAACAGCTGTCCTTGTCGGATATACCGGCTGCTGTCCTCCTCTTCATCATCCCCTTGGATAAACTCGGCCGAACGGTTGGACTGTTTGAACTCGATGTCTGTTTCAACCGATTCTATATACACCGGCAGTTTTTCGGGTAATATCATGAGCCGGTTGCCTGTCTCTTTCCTTTTCTTGTCTTCCGATGGGCAAAGAATTCCGTATGTATATACTTCGTCTGCAGACGTATTGTCATTATCTGTTTCCGTATCAGGGCTCGTTCCGGCCGGTGTCATATGGATATCGTCCATCATAGGCAGGGCGTCGTACAGCAATCCCGAAACGGTTCCGTTCTGGTTTTTCCGTCCGAAAACGATCAGATTCTTGCAGGCGCGGGTAAAGGCTACATAAAGCAGGTTCAGGTTATCGACCCATAGTTGGAGTCGTTCATCCAGATAGCTGTCACGATAGATTGAATTGGCCATGGATCCCGAATAGTTTACCGGTACGAGATCCAGTTCATTGAACGGGACGACATCGGTATTTTTCCCTGTTCCGGAAACGGAGCACCAGATAAGGTGGCTGTTGTTTTCGCTTTCCATTTTCCAGTCGCAGAAAGGCAGCAGTACGGTATGGTATTCCAATCCCTTCGACTTGTGTATGGACAGGATACGTATTCCGTCTATTTCTCCCGAAGGGATTGTCTTTTCATGCATTTTTTCGTCCCAATATCCTAGAAAGGCGGTAAGTTCGGACGAATTGTTCTGCATGTATTCGGTTACAGCGTCGTAGAAGGCACACAGATAGGCATCCTGTTTCCGGATATTTTTCATGTCGAAAAGGATAAAGAGCTTTTCGAGCAGTTCGTAAAGTGGCATCAGGCGTAATTCTTCCATCTGGAGTACAAAACCTGCCGGAAGGTATCGGCTGAGGTCGTCCAGCAGGATGGTATTCATGTCTATGTCATTACCGAGCACTTGCTGTTGGAAAGCGATGGCCAGCCGGGCTTGCGCTATCCGGTCTTCGGGACTTGTCAGGCAGCGTAAGGCATCTATCATCATACATATGGCGAGTGATGCATCCAGCCTGAATGCTTCGTCGGAGACAATATGGTAGGGAGTGTTCTTGTCGAAATAGTCGGCTATCATCGGGATAGACTTGTTCTTGCGGACCAGAATGGCAATGTCATTGGTACGTATTCCTTGGCTTATCAGGCTGTCCACCTGCATGGCCAGAGCTTGAAGTGTGGCATCTACATAATCTTCTTGCCGTGGCTGGTCGATGAATGTCAGTTGTACAAATCCTTTTTCCTCTTTTTTCGATGATTTCTGTACCACATCGCTATAGGCATCTGTGAGGGGAGTACAAGGTTCGTTCATCTCATTTTCGTAACGTTCATTCAACAGACTGCAGGCGGCCCTGAAAATGGAATTGTTGAACCGGATGATGCGGGTTTCACTCCGCCAGTTGGTGTCGAGTGTACATTCATGTACCCGTAGGCTGGCATCTTTCTTTAGGTTGGCCAATATTTTCCAGTCACCGTTCCGCCATCGGTAGATGCTTTGTTTGATATCACCCACAATCAGGCTCCCTTCCTTTTGCGACAGGCTTTCTTCAAGCAGCAGATGGAAGTTTTCCCATTGCATGCGTGATGTATCCTGGAATTCGTCTATCATGACCGTATCGATGGTTGTACCGATTTTTTCATAGATGAAGGAGGCGTCGCCTTCCCTGATCAGGTTGTGGAGCAGGGCATTGGTATCCGAAAGCAGGAAGCGGTTGTGCATCTGGTTTTGTACGCGTACTTCATCGTCAATGCTGGTTAATAGCCGCAGGTTGTTGAGGTATTTTAATGAAAGGTCGCATGAGTTGACCAGAATGTTGTTTTTGGGACGGAAGTTTTCGGCAGTTTCCAACAGCCCGATCAGTTCACTGGAAGCCAGTGAACGGATAATGTCTCTGTAAGGTGAAGTCTTTGTAGTCCAGTTGTCCTCGCTTTCCAGACATTTGTTTACCGTACTGTTATGGACATCGTCACTCAGATTACCGTTGGCTATTTTCCTGAAATAGCTGCCTATGCCCCGGTCTCCGTTCTTCAGGTCGGAAGGTTGGAGCCCGTTTGTTTCCAGCAACCCGTAGAACTGGTCGCTGAATCCCTTCATTTCTTCCAAAGCTTCCAGGCGGATAGCCTTTACTTTCTTACGGTAATTGGGGATAAAGTCCGGATCGGTCAGTTTTTTACGCAGGTTCCCTCCCTTTTCTATATAAACTTCATTGAATATGTTATATCCGAAATTCTTGATTTCGTTTGATACGTTCCAGCGTTTGTCGTCGGATATACGTTCGTCTATGTATTCCAGCAGCCAGACTAATACAGGCGAACGCCGGTCCAGCTTTTCGATCATACGGTCTACTGCGTCCGAAAGTACATCGGCATTATTCAGTTCGATGGAAAGGTTGGCTCCCAGTTCCAGTTCCCGTGCGAGGTTGCGCATGACCGACTGGAAAAAAGAATCGATGGTCTCGATATGGAAACGGCTGTAGTCATGTATGATGTTATAGAGTGCTTCTTGAGCCTGGTGGCTGATTCTTTCTTTGTTCTTGCCCGTCAGTCTGGCCAGTTCATCCATGTAGCTTCGGGAACTGTCCAGATTATAGGCCAGTCCGTAAAGCTGTTCGAGGATACGTGACTTCATTTCGGCTGTAGCCTTGTTGGTAAAGGTAACGGCAAGGATATGCCGGTAGGAATACGGGTCTTCTATCAGTTGCCGGATGTACTGTACGGCCAGCGTAAAGGTTTTTCCAGAACCTGCCGAGGCTTTATACACCAATAATTGAGGATATGAGGTCATTTTTCGGTTGGTTATACAGTTTGTGGAGTAACAAAGGTATGAAAAAATGTCGTTTTTTCGACAGAAGTGACGTAATACATTTTCCCGTTCGGGCAGGAATGACTGCCCGTATGAACAGAAACCGTCCTTTATCCGGATTTTGTATGGCAGATAAAGGACGGTTCCGATAGTTACAATATGTTTTTACTCTTTGATATCCTGATATAGATAACGTTTGATGCTTTTTTTTGCTGTCTTTTCAAATTCTTCCGGATACAGCTTGACATGAGCTATCTGTGAATAGGCCGGCAGTGTCTTGTTCAACATGACACGGTTGGCTTCGATGGCTGCTTCCAGCTGTTTCTTGTCCATACCCTGTGAAAACGCTTCTTCATTGTCCGCGTATACGAGTGCAACCAGCTTATTGTCCGAAAGAATTACCAGTGATTCATTGACATAGGGCATGTTGTTGAGTCGTGCCTCTATTTCTTCCGGATATATGTTTTGTCCGGAAGCTGTAAGTAACATGTTCTTGCAGCGTCCTTTGATATAGATGTTCCCTTCGGTGTCTTTGACAGCCATGTCGCCTGTATGTAACCAGCCGTCCTTATCTATAGTCTGAGCGGTGGCTTCTTCATTTTTATAGTAGCCGAGCATGACATTCATACCGCGGCAGACCAGTTCGCCCGGAATGTTTTCCGGATCGTCGGACAGGATTCTGGTTTCCATGTTTGCCACTGTCTTACCGCACGACATGTATTTGATTTCATCCCAACGGCTGTGGCAGATAAGCGGTGCCGTTTCTGTCATGCCGTAGGCGATGGTATACGGGAAATTGATCTTGCGCAGAAAGGCTTCCACTTCAGCATTGAAAGGGGCTCCGCCTACTACGATCTCAATGAAATTTCCCCCGAAGACTTCCATGGCCTGATGCCGGATCTGTTCTTTTATCTTGTCACTTATTATAGGCAAGTTGAGTAGCAGTTTTCCCAGTTTGTTGTCTACCTTCGGAAGAATGTTCTTCTTGAATATCTTTTCAACTATCAGAGGAACACAGGCGATAACCCGCGGACGGATAACGGCAAACGATTCGGCTATGATCTTGGGACTAGGCATGCGGGTCAGGAACCATAAGTGGGCACCTACAGTTACTCCGTACAGAAAATCGAATACCAATCCGAATATGTGTCCTAAAGGAAGCATGGAGACAATGCTGTCGCCGGCTTTCAATTCTACCTTGTCATGGATATGGACAATATTCGACAAGATACTGCGGTAAGGCAGCATCACTCCTTTTGAATAGCCTGTGGTTCCTGATGTATAGTTGATGATGGCCAGTTCTTCCGGTTCTTCGCGCCGGTAAGAGATATCGGTCGAACGGAAACGGCAGGGATAGCGTTTCCCGAATTCTTCGTTCAGATGTTCTCGTGCATAAGTCAGTTTTTCGGAGCGGGAAACGACCAGATCAAAATTCTTCAGTTCGATGATCCCTTCCAAGTGAGGCATGGCCGCTTCATTGTAGTTTTCCCACACCTGGTCGCCTACGAACAGCATACGTGCTTCCGAATGGTTGACTACGTTATGCACATTGTCTGCCTTAAACTCGTGCAGGATAGGGACTGCTACGGCACCGTAAGTAATGACGCCCAGGAAGGTTGCCGTCCAGTTGGCGCTGTTTCTTCCACATAGTGCTATTTTGTCTCCCTTCTTGATTCCTGCGTATTCAAACAGAATATGCATCTTTTCTATTTTACGGGCTACATCCTTATATTGGAGGGTGGCCCCCTTATAGTCGGTCATGGCATCCAAGTCCCAGTTTTTCCGGATGCTATCTTCTATAAGTTGTATAAGACTGCTTTGTATATCCATTGTTTAATTCCTGCACAATTTTTGCGCTTGTGTGCGCAAAAGTAATAAAAGTTGGGTGAACGCGCCCCATGTTTGTAGAATTATTTTCCGGCAGTCGGAGGATAATACGTGAGATTTGCTAACTTTGCCCTGAATTAAAATATTGGATTATGCTGATTTATAATACGACTTACCATGTTGAAATCAACGACGCCCGGAATTTCATAATCTGGCTGAATGAATGTTACATTCCACAGGCTGAGGAGTCGGGTGAATTGAAGAATCCCCATATATTCCGGATCTTGAGTCATAAGGAACAGGATAGCGAATGTTTTTCTCTTCAGTTTGAAGTGGAGGACAGTACAGTTCTGCACCGGTGGTATACAGGTTCCGGCATGAAGTTGAATGAAGAGATGATGAAGATATTTAAAGACAAGGTGATAGGTTTTCCTACCCTGATGGAGGTAATCAAGTGATACAGCCGGTCAAGGAAAAGATCATATTAGGTATCGACCCGGGTACGAATATCATGGGATATGGTGTATTGAAGGTGACGGGTGTGAAACCCCAGGTGATGACTTTGGGAGTGATTGATCTGCGTAAATGTACCGATCCTTATCTGAAGTTACGGCATATCTATGAGCGGGTGCAGGGTATCATCACCTCCTATCTGCCCGACGAACTGGCCATTGAAGCTCCTTTTTTCGGAAAAAACGTACAGTCTATGTTGAAATTGGGACGGGCTCAGGGAGTTGCCATTGTGGCGGCCTTGTGCCGGGATATACCGGTAACCGAATATGCTCCGTTGAAAATCAAGATGGCCATAACCGGCAACGGTCAGGCCAGCAAGGAGCAGGTGGCCGATATGTTGAAGCGTATGCTGCATATTCCGGCATCGGAGATGGGGCCTTTCATGGATGCGACAGATGCTTTGGGAGCGGCTTATTGTCATTATCTTCAGATGGGACGTCCGTCCGTGCCGAACGTTTACTCGAGTTGGAAAGACTACATAGCGAAGAATCCTGATAAAGTTAATAAATGATATTACCATGAACGTAAAGCACCTTTTAGTCATGTCGATGCTGGCAACTGCCATCGGCTGTACTTCTGTACAACAGAATACGTATGAGTCATATGATGATTATCCGGTTTATGACGGGAACTGGGATGAGATGGTCTATTCACCTGCCTTTACCCGTTTCGCCTTGTGGGCTCCTACAGCCCAGGAAGTGAGGGTCCTGCTTTATGAGGCCGGTGAGGGCGGATCTGCTTACCAGATGGTTGCCATGCAACCTGACCGGGACGGTATGTGGAGAGCACAGGTTGACGGTGACTTGAAAGGTAGGTTTTATACATTCAATGTAAAGATCAGTGATATCTGGCAGGGAGATACTCCGGGAGTTATGGCTAAGGCGGTTGGGGTTAATGGAAACCGTGCCGCTATCATAGACTGGAACGTGACGAATCCTGTAGGTTGGGACAAGGACCAGCGTCCTCCATTGAAGAATTTTTCCGATATCATTATTTATGAAATGCATCATCGGGACTTTTCGATCGATACTGTCGGGGGAATCAAAAACCGGGGAAAGTTCCTGGCACTGACAGAAGAAGGTTCGAAAACTTTTTTAGGTGAAAAGACTGGTCTGGACCATCTGAAGGAACTGGGTATTACACATGTACATCTGTTGCCGTCGTTCGATTTCTCGTCGGTCGACGAAACCAAACTTGACAAGCCTCAATACAACTGGGGATATGATCCGAAGAATTACAATGTACCCGACGGATCATATTCGACCGATCCTTACCGGCCGGAAGTGCGTATCCGTGAATTCAAACAGATGGTGATGGCGCTCCATAAAGCCGGTATCCGTGTCATTATGGATGTGGTATATAATCATACAGCGGTGACCGATGGAAGTAATTTCCAGCGTACGGTACCCGGTTATTTTTATCGTCAGGACAAGGACGGAAAGTTTGCCGACGCTTCTGCTTGCGGGAACGAGACAGCCAGTGAACGGGCCATGATGCGTAAGTTTATGATAGAGTCTGTCTGCTATTGGGCGAAGGAATACCATATCGACGGCTTCCGTTTCGATTTGATGGGTATTCATGATATTGAAACGATGAATGCAATCCGGAAAGCTTTGGACAAGATTGATCCGACTATCTACATTTATGGTGAAGGATGGGCGGCGGGTGCTCCTCAGTTGCCTGAAGAAAAGCTGGCCATGAAGAACAATACCTACAAGATGCCGGGTATCGCGGCTTTCAGTGATGAATTCCGGGACAGTTTGCGAGGACCTTTCGGCAATGACGCTCAGGGTGCCTTCATCATCGGTCGTCCGGGGCATGAAGCAGGAGTCAGATTCGGACTTGTAGGCGGTATCATGCATCCGCAGGTAAACAGTAATCCCAAGCATAAGGTTCCGAAAATCTGGGCCAATTCTCCGTCGCAGATGATCAGTTATGTGAGCTGCCATGATGATTTGTGTCTTACCGACCGTCTGAAAGCTACTTTGCCCGGGGCTTCGGTACAGGAGCTGAGCGCCTTGCAGAAACTGGCGGAAACAGCTGTATTGACATCGCAGGGGGTACCGTTCATCTTTGCGGGTGATGAGGTCTTGCGCGACAAGAAAGGGGTGCATAACTCATATAGCAGTCCGGATTCCATCAATGCGATCGATTGGCGTAACAAAACACAGCATAAGGATGTCTTTGATTATGTGAAAGGTTTGATAGCTATGCGTAAAGCTCATCCTGCATTCAGAATGGGCGATGCCGGGCTGGTGCAGAAACATCTTGAATTTATAGATGTGCCGGCATCGAATGTAGTGGCATTCCGGCTGAAGGGAAATCCTTGTGGAGATTCATGGCTGAACACGATTGTGGTGCTGAATGCCCGTACCGAACCGGTTGCGGTACCCATACCGGAAGGTAAGTATTGGGTGGCATGCCGTGACGGAAAGATAGACCTGGTGTTGGGGTTGGGTATTATAACTGGAAATCAGATACTGGTGGCCCCGCGTTCCGCTATGATTGTACATCAATGATAATTGATAGACTACAAAATAAATACAACAGAAAACTAATAAGGAAAGACAATGCAGAATATTATTTCTATAGAGAATGGGGTGACGCGTCATCCTCTCTATCGCATGAAGGAACCGATTAACCTTCAGATTGCGGCCGGTGAACATGTCGCTATTGTGGGAAGAAACGGATCTGGGAAGAGTTTGCTTGTGGATACGATTATCGGACGGTATCCATTATTGATGAATGAGGTGAAATATGATTTCTCTCCTTCGGAGTCGAAAATGGTATGCGATAATATCAAATACATAACTTTCCGTGATTCTTACGGGGATGCTGACGGTACATATTATTATCAGCAACGGTGGAATGCACACGACCATGATGATACGCCGATTGTACGTGACCTGCTTCCTGAATGTAAGAATGAAGAACTGAGGAAGTCGTTATATGACCTGTTTGGAATTGAAGCCATGCTCGACAAGCATATCATTCTGTTGTCGAGCGGTGAGTTGAGAAAATTCCAGCTGACCAAAACGTTGTTGAGCAATCCACGTGTCCTGATTATGGATAATCCGTTTATCGGACTGGATGCCAAGACACGTGACCTGTTACATAGATTGTTGGCCCGGCTGACAGAGGTTACTGACCTTCAGGTTATTCTAGTTCTGTCGAAGACCGATGATATTCCTACTTTCATAACTCATGTAATTCCGGTTGAAGATCGTCATTGTGGTAAGAAGATCACGTTGCAGGAATATCTGGCTACCCGTCCGGCTGATCCGGTTCATGTATTGTCGGATGAAAAGCGTCAGCGTATTCTTGATTTGCCTTATGCCGATAACCTTTACCATGCAGAGCATATTGTAGACTTGAATAAGGTGAGTATCCGTTATGGGGAAAGGACTATTCTGAAAGACTTGGACTGGAGTGTACTCAATGGAGAGAAGTGGGCGCTGAGCGGTGAGAACGGTGCCGGAAAATCTACTTTGCTGAGTTTGGTCTGTGCTGATAATCCTCAAAGTTATGCATGTGACATTTCTTTGTTCGGACGTAAAAGAGGAAGCGGGGAAAGCATTTGGGAAATAAAGAAACACATCGGTTATGTAAGTCCGGAAATGCATCGAGCCTATCTGAAGAATCTACCTACTATTGATATTGTAGCCAGCGGGCTGTATGATTCTATCGGTCTGTATCGGAAGACCCGGGAAGAGGATGTTGCCGTATGTGAATGGTGGATGGATATTTTTGGCATTCGGGATTTGAAGGACCGTAATTTTTTACAGTTATCGAGCGGTGAACAGCGTCTGGTATTACTGGCTCGTGCTTTCGTCAAGGATCCGGAACTGCTGATTCTGGATGAGCCGCTGCATGGCTTGGATATGATTAACCGCCGGTTGGTCAAGGATATCATAGAAGCTTTCTGCCATCGGAAGGATAAGACTATGATTATGGTGACCCACTATCAGGAGGAACTTCCGGATACGATTACGAATTCATTGTTCTTGAAACGCAATAATTGATAAAGATTATTCTGGAACTATTCCAGCAAATATAATCGAAGGCTTCATCACAGGTAAAGGTATGCTGTGATGAAGCCTTCTTGTTTTCTATTGGGGTACCTCTATTTCTTAGGGATGGGAGCCTTTGAAAACCATTTGTTGATCATTAAGGCCAATGCGCCGTCGCCCGTTACATTACAAGCAGTACCGAAACTGTCCATGGCTATGTATAGGGCAATCATCAGTGCCTGTGCATTGTCGTCGAAGCCCAAGATGGAGGAGAGGATGCCTAAGGCTGCCATGATGGCACCTCCCGGAACACCCGGTGCGGCAACCATGGTAATGCCCAGCATGAAGATAAAGCCGGCCATCATCTGGAAATTATAGGGGATACCTTGTATCATCATCAGGGCCAGTGCGCAGGCTACAATCTTCATGGTGCTCCCCGACAGATGGATTGTGGCACATAAAGGAATTACGAATCCGGCAATTCCTTCGTCTACACCGTTCTTTATGGTCTGCTTCAATGTTACAGGGATCGTTGCGGCCGATGACTGGGTGCCTAATGCCGTAAAATAGGCGGGCATCATCCTCCCTAACAGTCGGAACGGATTCTTGTGTACAAACAGGGCTGCGATGCTATATTGGAAGACCAGGAGGAAAATGTGGAGTAGGAATATCACTCCGATAATCTTGATGAATATCAGCAGGATATGAAATACCTGTCCCGAGTGGGTCATATTGAAAAAGATTCCGAATATGTAGACGGGTAAAAGCGGAAGAATGACTTTCTGGATTGTTTTTACGATGATGAGCTGGAAGTCATTGCATACGTTTTTCAGATAGTCGGTTTCCAGATGGGCTATACCCAGTCCTACGGTAAATGCCAGTACCAAGGCTGTCATGATGTTCAAGGGTTCAGGTATCGGGATGCTGAAAAAAGGTTTTATTCCTTGCGCCTCACTGATTTCGGAAAGCGGTATATTGTTGTCGATAAGCCGTGGAAAGATACTTTCTCCTACGCCATACGACAGGAAACCGGAAATCAAGGTCGCTCCGTATGCCAGCAGAACGGTGACAACAAGCATTTTACCTGCCCCTTTGCCTATGTTGGCGATAGCCGGAGTCACCAGTCCCACTATGATCAATGGAATAATGAATCCTAGAAACTGGCTGAATATTTCGTTGAATGTAACGAAGACTCGTACAGGTAGATCAGGAGATATCATTCCAGCCGCAATACCGAGTATGATGGCAATGATGATCCGCGGCAATAAACCGATTCTTATCTTTTTCATCGTTTGTTATGTGTTAAACGTTTCTGTATTTTGATAGCAAATTTCAAGTTGAAATTACAAAATTATGGATTTTTGTTTCATATGCAAACAACTTTTATCCGTTCTTTCATTAATCGGTTTTTTATGTCGTTTTTTTGATACACCTTATCTGGAATAATTTGTACTTTTGCCCAGTTTTAAAATGTATTTGAAAGTTTATGGAACCGATACAGAAAATTAATAAGGTAGAGATTCGTAATCTGCAGATGGAGGATTATGCACAGTTGGCTCAGTCATTTACCCGTGTATATGCAGATAAAGATGTTTTCTGGACAAAAGAACAGATCAAGACTTTGATAAAGATATTCCCGGAAGGACAGATCGTTACGGTAGTCGATGACAAGATTGTAGGTTGTGCCCTGTCTATCATTGTTGATTATGATATGGTAAAGGGGGATCATACTTATGCCAAGGTAACAGGTAATGAAACGTTTAATACGCACAACCCTAAAGGAAACATTTTGTATGGTATCGAAGTATTCGTTCATCCGGAATACCGAGGTCTGCGTCTGGCTCGCCGTATGTATGAGTACCGTAAGGAACTGTGTGAAACCTTGAACTTGAAGGCAATCATGTTTGGCGGACGTATCCCGAATTATCATAAATATGCCGACACGATGCGTCCGAAGGAGTATATTGACAAGGTACGTTCCCGTGAAATCTATGACCCGGTGCTGACCTTCCAGTTGTCGAATGATTTCCATGTGCGCCGTGTAATGCGTAATTACCTGCCGAACGATGAAGAGTCAAAGCATTGCGCAACTTTACTTCAGTGGGATAACATCTATTATCAGCCACCTACAGATTCTTATGTAGACAAGAAGACTACCGTACGGGTGGGACTGGTGCAATGGCAGATGCGTCCGTACAAGACTCTGGATGATGTTTTTGAACAGGTAGAGTTCTTTGTCGATGCCGTTTCAGGGTATAAGAGTGACTTTATCCTGTTCCCTGAATATTTCAACGCTCCGTTGATGGCTAAATTCAATGATATGGGGGAAGCACAGTCAATCCGTGGACTGGCCCAGTATACCGATGAAGTCCGTGAACGTTTTATCAAGTTGGCTATCAGCTATAATATCAATATCATAACGGGAAGTATGCCATATGTAAAGGAAGACGGCGGATTGTATAACGTAGGTTTCTTATGCCGTCGTGACGGATCGTATGAAATGTACGAAAAGGTACATGTCACTCCTGATGAAGTCAAGAGCTGGGGATTGAGCGGAGGTAAGATGGTACAGACTTTCGATACCGATTGTGCTAAAATCGGTGTATTGATCTGTTATGATGTCGAGTTTCCGGAATTGTCACGTCTGATGGCCGACCAGGGTATGCAGATTCTGTTCGTTCCGTTCCTGACGGATACCCAGAACGGCTATTCCCGTGTCCGTGTCTGTGCGCAGGCCCGTGCCATTGAAAATGAATGTTTTGTCGTGATTGCCGGAAGTGTAGGCAACCTGCCTCGTGTGCATAATATGGATATCCAGTATGCACAGTCTGGTGTATTTACTCCTTGCGACTTTGCTTTCCCTACAGACGGTAAGCGTGCCGAAGCTACTCCGAATACAGAAATGATTCTGGTATCGGATGTAGATTTGGATTTGCTGAATGAACTTCATACATATGGTAGTGTCCGTAATTTACGCGACCGTAGAAATGATTTGTATGAATTGCGTATGAAAAAGGCTGCTATGGAAGAAAAGTAATCCACAGAAATTGAGGACATTCATATCCTTCAAGTCTAAAAGAAGACATCCTGTAAACAGTTGTTTCATATTACTGTTTACAGGATGTCTTCTTTTTAGGTTTTCCGTTTTATTTATAAAGGTCTTCGTTGAAGTCGAACAACCATTCGGCATCTTTCAGCATCGGATGGTGTTTGTCCTTTTCAGACAATATGACTTTTTCTGCCGGAATTTTCCAGTCAATGCCTAAGGCCGGGTCATTCCATGCTATGGCCCCTTCGCTTTGAGGGGCATAGAAATTGTCGCATTTGTATTGGAAAATCACTTCGTCGGTCAATACGCTGAATCCATGTGCAAATCCTCTCGGAATAAAGAACTGGCGGTGGTTATCTTCTGTCAGTTCTACAGATACATGTTGGCCGAAAGTCGGGGATCCCTTACGTATATCTACTGCTACGTCCAGGACCGATCCTTTTATGACACGCACCAGTTTGCTTTGGGCAAACGGTGGTTTCTGGAAGTGAAGTCCGCGGAGAACTCCGTAGCTGGATTTGCTCTCATTGTCTTGTACAAAGCGTACGGTACGTACCTGTGCATTGAAATCCCTTTCAGAAAATGATTCGAAAAAATAGCCTCTGTCGTCTTTGAACAGGCGAGGTTCTATGATTACTACGCCATCAATAGCGGTTTTGATTACTTCCATCTTTTTATTCTAATTGTTCTAAGTTTTCGTTCTTTTTCAGTTCGTCAATGACTTTCAGCAGATATTGTCCATATTGGTTCTTCAGCATCGGTTGGGCCAGTTCCCTCATTTTCTCGGGTGTGATCCAGCCTTTACGTAACGCAATGCCTTCCAGACAGGCCACTTTCAGCCCCTGACGCTTTTCTATTACTTCAATATAGGTTGAGGCCTCGGCTAAGGAATCATGGGTTCCGGTATCCAGCCAGGCAAATCCTCGTCCCAAAGTCTGGACCTTCAGTTTATTGGCTGCCAGGAATATCTGGTTGACCGTTGTAATCTCCAGTTCTCCGCGGGCTGAAGGCTTGATGTTCTTGGCTATTTCTACCACTTCATTCGGGTAGAAATACAGTCCCGTTACAGCATAGTTTGATTTGGGGTGTTCCGGTTTCTCTTCAATGCTCAGGCAGTTGCCTTCCTTGTCGAATTCAGCGACACCGTAACGTTCCGGGTCACTGACCCAATAGCCGAATACCGTAGCTTTCTGTTCCGCTTCCGCTGTGCGTACGGCTTCCCTTAACATAGCCGAAAATCCATTGCCATGGAATATGTTGTCTCCCAATACCAGACAGGCACAATCGCTTCCGATAAACTTCTCACCGATGATGAATGCTTGGGCCAGTCCGTCGGGAGATGGCTGTTCGGCATATTCAAAACGGACTCCGAAGTCGCTTCCGTTTCCTAGAAGGCGTTTGAAACCGGGTAAGTCTTGAGGGGTTGAAATAATCAGTATTTCCCGTATTCCGGCAAGCATAAGTACCGAAATCGGATAATAGATCATGGGCTTGTCGAATATAGGGATCAGTTGTTTGGATATCCCTTTGGTTATGGGGTAGAGGCGTGTGCCCGAACCGCCGGCTAATACAATACCTTTCATGGAGAATGTTTGTTTAAGTTCGGATGCAAAATAAAGGTATTTTCGGTTAAAGGCAAAGTTTTTGTCAAGAATCTGGTTCCAGCCCGTCTATTCTTTTGTAAGGAACAGTGCTGCGTATAATTTCTTGCCTGTCGGGGTTATCATCATTGTATCGAACAGGTGTTGGGCTTTATCCATTTTATAATAGCCTTCTACCAGATTTACGATCAGGTCGGCTTCAAACAGGGGAGAGAAGTGCAGCTTGACGGCCGACGGGTATTGATGGTGGGTACCTACTACATCGGCCAGCCATACCTTTTCTTCTGCTGTAAGGCCTGTTTCATTTTTCAGCCATTCTTCCACCAGCTTTTTCCCTTCACTTTCCTGGTGGGCAGGCAGGCTGTTTCCGTAAAGTTTGCGTGCATTGGGGCAACCTATGTCGTGCAGCCAGGCTGCTATTTCAATAAGGTCGGTCTGATGTTGGTCCCATCCTTCTCCATATGCGATAAGCCGGGTATAGGCCGCTACCGACTGGGTATGGAGTATCTGTTCGATAGCTGGTGCATTGTTTATATAGTATTCCGTTACTTTCTGCTCCAGTGCATTCTTTATTGGAGTTAGTGTGTGCATTTCCATTTTATGTCATTGTTTTTATTTAATACCTCTTGCCTTGTATATCTTTTCTTTGGCGGCATTGATCTGTTGGAATTTTATTTCGGCCGCTTTCCGGATGTCTTCTCCCAGGGTGGCTACCTTGTCGGGATGATGCTTCAAGGCCAGACGACGGTAGGCGGCCCGTACTTCCTCATCGGTAGCAGTAGGTTCTATTTCCAGAACTTTGTAGGCTCCTTCCAGTGAATCACCTCCCAGGTTAAGCATGGATTCCAGTTCCTTTTCCGAAAGGTTCATGGAAAGGGAAACTTCCTTCAGTGCTTCGATTTCGGCCGTGCATACATTTCCGTCTGCCTGGGCTATCTTGACCAGGAAATCGAGTAGCTGCAAACGCTGTTCGTATGTCATGTTTGCAGCAATCTGGGCTCCGCATTGGCGGATGGTGTTCTTGAAGGCATCCGGATTGTTACGTTCCATCTGTTTGCGCTGTTCAAAAAGATTAAGCAGTATCTGTTCGCCCTGGTTTACCGCTTCTTCACCGAAGTTCACTCTCAGAAAACGGCGTACCAATTCCATTTCACTGTGCATGATTTTTCCGTCGGCGCGGATGATGTACGATGCCAGAACCAGCATGGAGAACAGGAAGCTGTTGCGTTGTCCCGCATACGGATCGGATGTGTTGTATCCGGTTGTGTCTCCATTATCTCCGTTGAAAGAATCCTGTGCATTGTCGAATAAAGAGCCGAGGGCAAAACCCGCCAGTGCGCCTAAAGGTCCCATTGTCATGAAACCCATGATCCCGCCTATCCATTTACCTATTTTCATAATTCTGTTTTTAAGTTTCTTAATTGCGTGGTAAAGTTAGTAAAAAATAGACGGAACACACCCGGGATTATATGCAATTTTTATTGCAGGATAATCCCGGACATGTCCCGTCACAATCTGTCAGGTCTGTTTTATTCTTTTTCTTTTTCTTTTTCCCCGGCATGATATTCTGCCAGTTCACGTTCGCCTTCATCGGCAAAACCGTAGGATTCATCATGCTGGCTTATATCCAGTCCTACAGCTTCGCTCTTGGCCGAAACACGTAACGGAATCATTTTGTTGGTCAGCCAGTAAAGTGCATAGCTCACTATGAATGTATATCCGCATACCAGGACAACGGCCAGCAGGTGGATGAGGAATACGTCAATGTTTCCGGCAACCAGTCCGTTGACGAATACTCCGGTCAGGATAGTTCCGAATATACCGCCTACACCGTGGGTAGGGAATACGTCGAGAGCATCATCCACACTGGTCTTGTTTTTCCAGTATACTGCAATGTTACATACCATGGTGGTAGTCAGTGCTATGAAGATGCTTTCACCTACCGTGACATATCCGGCAGACGGGGTGATGGCAACCAGTCCGACTACGGCTCCTACGGCTGCTCCCATGGCCGACGGCTTACGTCCGCGCAGGCAATCGAAGAATATCCATACCATCATGGCTGTCGCCGATGCCGTGTTGGTGTTCAGGAAGGCTTTGATGGCAATGCTGTCTGCTGCCAGGGAAGAACCTGCGTTGAATCCGAACCAGCCCAGCCATAGCATGGCAGCGCCCAGAATTACGAAAGGTATATTTGCCGGGTTATGATGCTTGTTGGTACGGCGTCCCAGGAAGATGGCTCCTGCCAGTGCGGCTACACCCGAAGAAGCGTGTACTACGATACCTCCGGCGAAGTCGACTACCCCCATCTGACGGAGGAATCCGTCCGGATGCCATGTCCAGTGTGCCAGCGGACAATATACGAATATGCAGAACAAGATCATGAAAATGAGGTATCCCGAGAAACGGACACGTTCGGCAAATGATCCTGTGATAAGCGACGGGGTGATTATGGCGAATTTCATCTGGAAGAGCGCATATAACGCAAGCGGTATAGTCGGGGCCAGGTAGGTATCTACTTTGGCTCCTACGCCATGGAACATAAAAAAGGTAGCGGGATTTCCGATGAAGCTTCCGCAATCGTCACCGAAGGCAAGACTGAATCCGAAAACCACCCAGATTACACTGACAACTCCCATTGCTATGAAGCTTTGGAGTATGGTGGAGATGACGTTTTTCTTTCCTACCATACCTCCATAGAAGAAGGAAAGTCCCGGGGTCATCATCAGTACGAAAATTGTAGCGGTGATCATCCATGCGACGTTGGCCGCGTTCATGTTTTCATCCGGTTCCCATAGTCCGGGAGTCTCTGGGGTCAGTACGCCGATGAGGCTGATTATGACAATCAATGTCATTAAAATAATCCATCTCTTTTTCATCTCGTAGTTGTTTAATAGTTGTTTATATTAAAAGGATATGTAATACTGCTGTTTTGTGTTATATTTATCTTGATAATGCAAATATACTATTAAAATGATATTATATAATGTTTTTTTACATCTATTTGATTAATTTATTTTGAATGTGGATATTGTTTGTGATAATTGTTTTTATATACGCTTGTTTTTATGTCTTTATGTAATATTTATATCCTATTTTAATTTCAATTTGAAACTTAGATTTAAAATGAAAATAAAAAAACTCCATCGGACGGATGGGTCTACATACCCACGAGTCCGATGGAGTGAGCGAGAATTGTTTCTGTCTTATGGCAGACAGGTCATTTTATCTCTTCCAGATACAGCACACGGCTTGACCAGTCATTCTGGTTGGTGTAAGAGGTAGCGTGTCTGTATGGTAATTCCAGTCCGTTAGCCATCAGGTATTCTCCGCTGAATGTCTTGCCTTCGAAGCTTAGAGGTTTGTTGTCTACCCGGTTCAGCTCATGTATCTTATATAGCTTGTCGGCTTGGAGTCCGGCCATTTTTACGCGGGGAAGGTGTTCGTTGATGAAATGCTCGGTTTTCCACCAGTAGAATACGGCCTTGTCTTTTTCGGGTGATACGTACATCAGTGAAGCTACTCCCATATGGTCGTATGGAGAGACCAGCCGGTAGATGTCGCCTAATTGGACTACCGGGCGTATCATCTTGTAGTCGGCTATGGCTTTCTTGCAGAGTTCCTTTTCTGTGTCGGTCATGTTTTTCGGCTGGATTTCCATGCCTAACCGTCCGCTCATTGCTACGTCAATCCGGTATTTCAGCGGGATAGACCGGGAAGTCTGGTGGTTAGGTGATGCGCTGATGTGTGAAGCCATTGTAATGGCCGGGAAGAAGTACGATGTACCCCATTGCATATAGATACGCTGGAGGGCATCGGTATTGTCGCTTACCCAGAACTCGTCGAAATAAGGCAAGTAACCCCAATTGGCACGTCCACCGCCGCTTGCACAAGCCTGGATGGTCAGGTCCGGATACTTGGCACGGATACGTTGGAGCACTTTTTCCAGTCCGCGGTGATATTCTATATACATATGGCTCTGGTTGTCTTTGGTAAGATAGTTCGATCCATGGTTCATGATAGACATGTTGGCATCCCATTTGATATAGTCGATTTCCGGATACTGGGTCATGAGGTTGTCTACAACGCCGAATATGAAATCCTGTACATCCGGATTTGCCAGGTCAAGTACGACCTGTGTCCCGCCTCTTCCCTGAACCGGATCGCGTTGTGGAGCCTTTATGATCCATTCCGGATGTTTTTCATACAGTTCGCTGGTTGTATTGGTCATTTCGGGTTCAATCCAGAGTCCGAAACGGATGCCGTGTTTCTTGGCGTCACGTAATAGTCCGTCGATACCTTCCGGAAGCTTTTTCTTGTCGACGGTCCAGTCGCCTAGTGATGAATTGTCTGTATTGCGCTGGTATTTGTTTCCGAACCATCCGTCATCCATGACGAAGAGTTCTCCTCCCATGGAAGCGATGTCGGACATCATCTGGTCCATGCCTTCCTGGTTGATGTCAAAATAGACTCCTTCCCAGCTGTTCAGCAATATCTTGCGGAGGGTATTCCCATGAGCCAGCTTATACAGGCGTCCCCAACGGTGGAAGTTGCGGCTGGCTCCGCTTAATCCTTCCTGTGTATAGGTAAGTGCCAGTGCCGGGGTACGGAATACTTCGTCCTTGGGCAGGTTATATGCCGAATTCTCTTCATTGATGCCGGCGTAAAACTGATGGTAGTCACCGTCGTCGGTATTGATGCGTAGTTTATAGTTGCCTGAGTAGCAGAGGGCTGCACCTATGGTATTCCCTGTGTTTTCTTGTGGTTTTCCGTCGAGTGAGAACATGACCTCGGCATGGCTGGTGTGCGAATTGCGGACTCCGTCTCTGTTGGCTATTACCTTCATTCCGGGATGAAGCGGTTCCTGGTTAAGCTGTGCTTCGTTTCCCCATGAGCCGTAGAGGGAGGAGAGCCATACGTTGCCGCGGCGGATGGGAAGATAGGCCGAAGCGAACTGGTTCAGGGTGACGGCTTTCTTTTCATCATGACTGATTTCGGTCCATGTCTCGATGACATCTACATCTTTGTAGGCTTTGTAGCATACATTTACGTAGAACGGATATACTTTATCCTTCAGGTAGATGGTAGTAGTAACGTCCTTGTCGTTATCTTTGGTGTCCGACTTGATTACTTCCATCTGCAGGGTCATGTTTCCGTCGGCATGCCGTACGGCCAATGCGGTTTCACCGGGGCAGTTCATGCCGTAGACGGGATAGGCGGAGAATGTAGGGCTTCCGGAACTGCTCAGATTCTGCAGGTCATTGTCGGTAAGTCTGTTTCCATAATAGAGATACTTTAATTCCCCTCCGGCGGGTGCTTCAAGTACAAGCGATGTATTTGGAGTGGAAATGCTCAGTTGTTGGGCCGGAAGCATGGACCAGATCAAGGAGAATCCGGTCAGAAGTAAGATGTGTTTTTTCATAATTGGATGTTATAAATGTTTGTTGTCTGCAAAAATAATAAAAACAGCTTTCTTGTACGGATTTGGATGGCTTATATATGTATCAGAATTTTATTTTTTTCGGCGTATATTATGGAAAAATGTTATTTTGGGGGGATAATGCCTGATTATAAAAATAATTTGTAAATTTACAATGATATATTAATGAGTGATATTATAAGGATTGAATATTATGAAAAGACATTTGATTTCGGCTTTATGCCTTTCTTTCCTGTTTCAGACAGGGGCTTTCGCCAAGGTAGTCCTGCCTGACATATTGAGTGACAATATGGTATTGCAACAGAATACCGAAGTGAAGTTGTGGGGAACCGCCACGCCGGACGCAGAGGTTACCGTGACTCCTTCGTGGTCGGGGAAGACCTATTCGGTCAAGGCCGGCAAAGACGGCAAGTGGTTGCTGAAGGTGGCTACTCCGGCCGCATCGTACGATGCATATTCCATTACGTTTTCCGACGGAGAGGCACTCTCTTTGAAGAATATCCTGATTGGTGAGGTATGGTTCTGTTCGGGTCAGTCAAACATGGAGATGCCTTTGGACGGCTTCTGGGGCTGCCCGGTTGAAGGCGCCAATGAAACGATTGCTACGGCAGGCCGCTGGAAAGGCATCCGTGTGGCTACGATAGAGAAGAACGGCCAGTTGGAACCGGTAGACAATTGTAAAGGAAGCTGGAAGGTGAGTTGCCCGGCCAATGCTCCTGCCTTCAGCGCTACGGCATTCAATTTTGCCATGATGGTGAACGAAGTGCTCGATATTCCGGTAGGTATCATCAATTGTAGCTGGGGAGGCTCTACCGTAGAGGGATGGCTTCCGGCCGATATCGTGAAGACTTATCCGGATATAGACCTGAAACGTGATATCCGTAAGGAAGAACCGCACGACTGGTGGCATTACATGAGTCCTACCATCATGTATAACGGAATGTTGCATCCGCTGGAGAATTATACCGTCAAAGGTTTTCTCTGGTACCAGGGAGAATCGAACGTAGGCCGTCATGCAACCTATGCCGAACGTCTGAAGACTTTGGTCGAACTCTGGCGTAAAGAGTGGGGACAGGGAGATCTGCCGTTCTATTATGTGGAGATTGCACCTTACGGTTCAGAGAAGACAACAGGGAGTGCCTTGTTGCGTGAAGCCCAGTTCAAGGCACAGAGTCTGATTCCGAACAGTGCCATGATATGTACCAATGACCTGGTAGAACCGTATGAAGCGAGAAACATACATCCGAAAGACAAGCGCACGGTAGGGCGCCGGCTGGCTTATCTGGCTTTGGAGAAGACGTATGGTGTGAAAGGTATCCGTTCTGTAGGGCCGGTATACCGTTCGATGGAAGTGAAGGACGGAGCGGTGATCCTGAGCTTCGACAATGCCGACGACGGGTTTAACCGGATGAAGGGTATGACGGGATTTGAAGTTGCCGGAAAAGACCATGTATTCTATCCGGCTCAGGCCGAAACGGTGAATGTCAAGCAGATCAAGGTGACTTGTCCCGATGTGGCAGATCCGGTGGCCGTACGTTATACTTTCCGTGACTTCCAGATCGGTAACGTGAAGAATTTACGTGAGCTTCCGCTTTACCCGTTCCGTACCGATGACTGGGAAGAGTAAAGAGCTTTTTATAGAGACAAAAAAATCCCCTTCCAGGTCCCGTGAGGGATACTGGAAGGGGATTCCTTTATGAGAAGGGTGATTGGTCATTAATGGATTTCAATCACACGGTTGACTTCAGCTTTCTGTTCCGGAGTACGTTTCGGCAATTCGATTGTCAACACACCGTCGGCAACGTTTGCGCTGATCTTTTCCTTGTCAACGTCATCAGGCAAAACCAATGATTGCTGGAATTTGGCGTAAGAGAACTCACGACGGATATATTTCTTGTTGTCTTTGTCCTCTTCCTTGTTGTCGTTCTTCTTTTCCATTGTGATCACCAGTTCTGAATCTTGGGTCAAATGTATGTTGAAATCATCTTTCGACATACCTGGAGCAGCAACTTCAACTTTGTAGTCTTTGTCGCTTTCGCTCACATTGACCGCCGGGGTATTGGCTGTTGATCTAACAACCCAATCGTTATCGAAAAAGTCATTGAATATACTCGGTAACCAGTTCTGATTGTAATTTTTTCTAGTCGGCATCATAATTGTAATCTCCTATTTTTTATTTTGTTATTCTTAATTTGGTTCTCATCTCTCAACCTTTCGGTTTCGAAATTCACTTGGTATTCTGCAAAGTGTGTGCCTGTCGGGCAAATTGTCAGATGCCATATGCCGTTATTTAAACTTGTGAAAACAATTTTAAACCTGGGGCCGGCTGTTTTAAACTTGGGCCTGTCCGTTTTAAACTTGTGCAAACATTCGTTGTTTCCGAAGGTGGCGGAACATGACGTAAGGAGCTGACTTATTGTCGTAAAACAGACTTTTTGTCAGTCCTCCGGCATTTCTCTTGTGGAGTAGGCGGAGAAAATGTACCTTTGCGGGAAAAGGTATGGCATGGAAGGAAATGAGTCAAGGCGGAAAGTCGCCTTTATAGGGAACAGCCATATGGCCTATTGGCCGTTGGAGGTTTATTTTCCCGGGTGGGAGTGTCTGAATTACGGGCTTCCGGGAGAGGGTCTGGACTATATCGAGTCTTTTTCCGAGGATGTTTCCGATTGCTATGCCGTGGTTCAGTTCGGTACGAACGATCTGTACAGGTTGAATGACGGGAATATGGAAGCGTATGCCTGCCGGTACGTAGAGGCGGTGAAGGCTATCCGCTCACGGGGCACTTATCTGTTCTGTATCTTCCCCCGCAATGACTATGCAGATGGCAGCAGGTCGGTAAACCGTTTCATCGCCCGTTTGAACGGAGCAGTCCGGGAACGTCTGGCCGGTAGCGGAATCGTGTATCTGGATGTATTCGACAAGCTGCTGTACGAGGGGCGCCTCAATCCCGACATGACCATAGACGACCTGCATCTGAACGGAGCCGGTTATCGTGTTCTGGCCGATTGCCTGCAAGCCGTATTATAATATAAGGTGTAATGCGCTATATCTTATTTAATGTTCTTTTTTCATATCTGTCTTGTTCCCGTCCTGCTTTATTTGTATATTTGATGCATAAAAATTAGAGGAAGTTATGAAGAAGACAGTTTGTTCATGGATCAGTATCGTCATAGGGTGTACCGTTATGGCGGCCGGTTTCGTATTTTTTATCAACCCTTATAATATTGTCCCCGGAGGTGTTTACGGGGCGAGTATCGTATTGCATAACCTGTTCCCTTCTGTGCAGGTAGGTACATTCGGGTATATGTTTGACATTCCTTTGCTTATCCTTTCCGTATGGCTGTTGGGAACGAAACTGGGTACCCGTACCATCGGAGCGGCCCTGATGACTCCCTTGATCATGAATGTGATGTCACGCCTGGTATATCCTTCACAGGAGGCCTTGGAGTCACTTGACCCTACATTGCTGTTGGGAGGTACACTGGATATGAGTGACCATCTGATGCTTACTTCTGTTATCGGTGCGGTATTGATCGGACTGGGGTCCGGTATTGTAGTCCGTAACCAGGCCACTACTGGCGGTAGCGACATTGTAGGTATGCTGTTGCAGAAATATTGCCATATCCGTTTCTCGCATGCCATTCTGTTTGTCGACGGGGCGGTGGTATGCTTCGGTCTGGTGGTTATCGGCTTCGGGATCGGTACGGCCGATGATGTGGCACAACCTTCATGGTATCTTTCTCTCTATTCACTGATTTCCATTTTTGTCATATCCCGGGTCATAGCCTATGTCATCAACGGTGAGAAGAACGACAAGCTGATTTTTGTAATCAGTGAGAAAAAACTGACCGATCTGCATGACTATATCCTCAAGGATCTGGACCGTTCGGCTACATACATCAAGAGTTCCGGGCTATATTCCGGGCAGGAAAAGCAGATGCTTTTCCTGGTGGTGAGCTACAAGCAGGTGAGCGGTGTGAAGCTGAAGATCAAGGAAGCCGATCCGAGAGCCTTTGTGGTAGTGACCGATGCGTATGACACGTTCGGCGAAGGCTGGAAGCAGCTTCCTTCTCCCGATGAAATCCATCCGGAATAATGTCAGATTTTGGCTAAAGCCTGTTCGAGGTCGTCAATCAGGTCGTCTGCATGTTCGGTTCCTATAGAAAGTCTTACGGTTCCCTGGGTGATGCCTTGTTCTACCAGTTCCTGGCTGTTCAGTTGTGAGTGCGTAGTGCTTGCCGGGTGTATGACGAGTGATTTGACATCGGCTACATTGGCCAGAAGAGAAAATATCTCAAGGCTGTCGATGAAACGGTGGGCCTCTTCACGTCCTCCTTCTACTTCGAAGGTAAAGATTGTGCCTGCCCCTTTCGGAAAATAGCGCAGGTAAAGGGCATGGTCGGGATGTTCCGGCAATGACGGATGGTTGACTTTCCTCACTTTGGGGTGGCTTTTCAGGAAATCCACTATTTTCAGCGCATTTTCAACGTGGCGTTCCACACGTAATGACAAGGTTTCCAGTCCTTGAAGCAGGATAAATGCATTGAACGGGCTGATTGCCGCTCCCGTATCACGTAGCAGGACTGCCCGGATGCGTGTAACGAATGTCGCAGGACCGGCCGCTTCGGTAAAGCGTATACCGTGATAGCTGGCGTCAGGTTCGGTAAACTGAGGGAACTTGCCCGATGCGTTCCAGTCGAATTTCCCGGAATCTACAATGACTCCTCCCAGCGAGGTTCCGTGTCCTCCGATGAATTTGGTTGCCGAATGGACTACGATATCAGCCCCGTGTTCGATGGGACGAATGAGGTAGGGTGTACCGAAGGTATTGTCCACAACCAGAGGAATCCGGTGCCGGTGGGCTATTCGGGCTACGGCTTCCATGTCGATGATGTTCGAGTTCGGGTTTCCGAGTGTTTCAATGAATATCGCCTTGGTATTTTCTTGGATGGCATTTTCAAAGTTCGACAGATCTGTCGGATCAACAAATGTGGCGGTCACACCGTAGGCTGGCAATGTGTGGGCAAGCAGGTTGTATGTCCCTCCATAAATGGTTTGTGCCGCTACGATATGGCTTCCGGCCGTAGCCAGATTCTGGAATGTATACGTGATAGCCGCTGCTCCGGAAGCTACTGCCAGTGCTGCCGTTCCTCCTTCCAGTGCGGCAATCCGTTGCTCAAATACGTCTTGTGTGGGATTAGTCAGCCGTCCGTAGATATTACCGGCATCCTGCAGGCTGAAGCGTGCTTCCGCATGTGCGGAGTTGTGGAATACGTACGAGGTGGTCTGATAAATGGGTACTGCGCGGGCGCCTGTTGCCGGGTCCGGCTGTTCTTGTCCTGCGTGTAGCTGTAACGTTTCGAAATGAAGTCTTTTTGTTGCCATAGTTGTATTTCCGTTTATTTCAGGTGAATGTTATTTCTGTTTTTTTCTGACTGCAAATTTAGAGCAATGCAGATATATAATCCAATATATGGAATAATTATGGAAAATATCACTAAATTTGCTCTGTATAAAAGAAAAAAGTTGTTGTCTGATTAGTGGAAATGCCGTATAGGCAGAAAATTATTCTTTTCATGTTATGATGGAAAAACTGGATAAAGTTGATTTGCAGATACTCCGGACGTTGCAGGAGAACGCCCGTCTCACTACCAAGGAACTGGCGGCCAAGGTCAGTCTGTCATCTACCCCTGTATTCGAGCGTCTGAAAAGACTGGAGGCTAACGGTTACATAAAGAAGTACATTGCGGTGCTTGACGCGGAAAAGCTGAACCAGGGATTTGTGGTATTCTGTAATGTGAAGTTGCGCCGGATGAACCGGAGTATAGCCGAAGAGTTTACCGGAGTCATTCAGGATATTCCGGAAGTGACCGAATGTTATAACATTTCGGGCAGTTACGACTATCTGCTGAAAATACATGCTCCCAATATGAAGTATTATCAGGAGTTTATATTGAATGTATTGGGTTCCATAGAAAGTCTGGGCTCTATAGAGAGTGTATTTGTGATGGCCGAGATCAAGCAGAATTACGGCATCAGTATCTGAGGTGATAGAGCACTTGCTTTTATGTGGGTGGATGGAAAACTTATTCCAGTTTCCATCCATAGTCATTATGGTAGACCATCAGTCTGCCCATTCCTCCGTCTACCGTCAGGTTGGTCCCGTTGATGAAACTGTTTTGTCCGTCGCACAGAAAAAGTACCGCTCTGGCGATGTCTTCCGGTTCACCTATCCGTCCTGACGGCTGTTGTTTCAGATCGCTTTCCGTATAGTGGGGGACAGGTGCGTCCCGATGGAAACGTGCGGTCTCTATCCATCCGGGGGCTATGGAGTTGACGCGGGCTATACCGCTCAGACTGACGGCCAGGGCATGGGTAAGTGCCGTGACACCGCCCTTGGCGGCTGTGTAGCTTTCGGTATCGGCCTGCGACTGGAAGGCGCGGGTGGAAGAGATGTTGACGATGCTTGCCCCTTTGGCGAAACGGGATTTGAAGCGGCAGGCAAGCCAGTATGGTGCGACAACTCCGATACGTTGTACGTAGAGAAAGTCTTCATAGGAACATTCCGAGAGGATTCCGCCTTTGGTAAGGCAGGCATTGTTGACAACAACATGGATTGCTTTTTCTCTTTCCAGAATCAGGTCGGCAAACCGGTCCAGTGTTTCTTTTTCGGCAATGTCTCCCTGAAATCCGGTAACGTTTCCTGGCAGATTCCCGTCGACCGGGTCTTTGTCGATGTAATATACGTTTGCTTCCAGTTTGGCAAATGTTTCCGTCAGGCATCTGCCGATGCCGGCGGCTCCACCGGTTATTACGCACACTTTATCTTTATAATCCATACGAATCTTTACTTTTGGGGTGATAGTTCAAAATTTCGGCATCTTCTGGAAAAATGTCTTTATCTTTTCCTCGAAAGGCCTTTATCTTTAAGACCGGAGACCTTCATCTTTTTTACATAAAGCCTTCATCTTTCTGCAGAATTCCAAGTTCTTTTTGGTGGGGGCGGGCTATTGGCGGTATGCTAGTTTTCCAGTATCTGTTCCAGCCTTTCCAGGTCCAGATCTTCATCACCGGTCAGCAGGGAATCGCCCAGCAGGATGTTCAGGGAATCACTGTCGCTGTAATGGGGCAGGTAAGTGTTGCAGTCCCAGCTCCGTTCAATCTTTTCTTTCGGCGATGGGAATCGGGCTACGTATTCTTTAGCCAGGTGCTTGTCGGCCAACACTTTTTCCATAAAGTACCCGAATACCGGAAGTGCGGTACGGCTTCCTTGGCCGAGTTCACCGGTACGGAAGTGGATACTCCGGTATTCTCCTCCTACCCATGCTCCTCCTACCAGGTTCGGACTCACTCCAACGAACCAGGCATCGGAATGGTTGGACGATGTCCCTGTCTTTCCTCCGAATTCAGTCCCTTTATCGAATATCTTGAATCTCCATAAGGCCTGTGAAGTTCCTCCGGGGCAGGTCAGTCCGCCTCTTAGCATCTGTTGCATCAGATAGGCGCTTTCATACGGGATGGCCTGTGTCTCTTCCGGTTCCTTCTCATAGATCACTTTCCCGTCTTTGTCCTCAATTCGGGTTACCAGGACCGGTTCGATGGCGACACCGTCATTGACAACCGTTCCGTAGGCTGAAACCAGTTCCAGAAGAGATACGTCGGATGCTCCCAGACTCAATGACGGGATGGTGTCCAGTTCGGTCCGGATACCCATGGCGTGTGCCGTACGGATAATGTTGGGTATCCCTATTTCATGGGCTACGTTGGCCGCGATGGTATTTACGGATTGTGCGAAAGCCATTTTCAGTGAGAAGGTATCGAGGGTAGCGCCTCCGTTGGCGTTGTGTGGCATCCATATTTTCTTTTCTCCGTCTTCCTCCACTTCCCATGGTATGTTTTCGTCTACCCGGAGGTCGCATGGAGAAAGGCCCTGATTCATGGCTTCGGTATATACAAACAGTTTGAAAGTCGAACCGGGCTGGCGCTTGGACAGCACCTTGTCATATTTCCATGAATTGAAGTTGATGTCGCCTACCCATGCCTTTACCGCACCAGTGTGTGGGGCGATGGCCACAAACCCGCAATGCATGAAACTTACCATATAGCGTATGGAATCCATGGTACTCAGTAGGGTGTCACGCTGTCCCAGGTCATAATCGAAGACTTTGCACCGGTGCGGAAGGTTCAGGTAATAGGTGATGGAATCCGGGCTGTTGGCATAGCGTTGCGACAGATAGCGGTAGGCAGGTGTCCGGGCTGCCAGATCTTCAATGAAATGGGGAAGCTCTTCACCTTGGCGGTCACGCCAAGGTGCCATGTTGGCCCAGTGGTTGTCGAATTTCTTCTGGATTTCGCGCATCTGCTTGTTGACCGCCTCTTCGGCATATTGTTGCATGCGGCTGTCTATGGTGGTATAGATTTTCAGTCCGTCACCGTAAAGGTCGATGTCGTTTTCCTTGCACCAGTCTCTCAGCGAGTTGGCTACGGCATCACGGAAGTAGAGTGCGTTGCCGCTGGTTTCCGTTTCCTCTTTGAAATGCAGTACTGTAGGCAACTGGCGGATAGAGTCAAGCTGTTCCTTGCTGAGCATATGTTGTTCATAGAGCTTGCCCAATACCACGTTGCGGCGTGCCAGGCTGTTTTTGGGGTTGATGCGGGGATTATAATAGGTAGTTGCCTTCAACAGACCGATGAGTGTGGCTGCCTGTTCTACCGTAACCTTGTCGGGAGTCGTATTGAAATAGGTATGGCAGGCCGTCTTGATGCCGAAGGCATTGCTTCCGAAATCGACGGTGTTGAAATACATGGTAAGGATTTCCTCCTTGCTGTAAAGCATCTCGATCTTTACCGCGGTAACCCATTCCTTTGCCTTCATGATGAGCAGCTTTACACCGGGGATATGCCCCAGCAGACCGGTGGAGTATTGTGAGCGGACCTTGAACAGGTTCTTTACCAACTGTTGGGTGATGGTGCTGGCTCCGCGGGCATCGCCTTGGGTTATGAAATCTTTCGCCGCTGCAAACACCCCTTCAAAATCGATTCCGAAATGTTTGTAGAAACGTTCGTCTTCCGTATAGACCAGTGTCTTGATCAGGATAGGTGATATATCCTTATACTCTACGGGAGTACGGTTTTCGGAGTAGTACTTGCCGATCAGTTTCCCGTCGGAGCTGTATATTTCGGAAGCGATATGCTGGATAGGTTCCTTGATGTTGAACATGCTGGGGGATTTTCCGAAGAGTCCCAGAAAATTGATGTCGATCATTCCCAGGAGTACGATGAGGCCGATAATGAAACTGGCCAGCCCCATGCCTATACGGCCGTACCACGGAAGGCGTTTGAATGTCCGTAAGTACCAGTTGTATGCCTTTCTGCATCCTGAATATGCCATGTTGAGGCATTTACGTGCGGTATTGGCGGTCAATGAGATTATTTTTTTCATACGTTTTCGTTATGGCATGCGTCTTCGGTGTGGCGGGCGACAGACGTCAAGCTGTTTTTCTCTGATTGATTGGGTTGCCGGACAAAATGCCGGAATACGGTTTTTGGCGGTAAAGATAACGATTTTTTGTGTATTGTGGCGTATTTTGTGCCTTCTTAACCAATATACATGCAGATTCTGTAATTTGTCTGGAAATACATTTGGACTTTCAGTAATAAATAAGTGTCGGTTTAAGGGCGTTTAAGATGATAAATTTATTACATTTGCATCCTGATAAGTGAAATAAAGAAAAAATATATGTTGTCAGTCTTACAGAAAGTCAGCCGGTGGCTTGCCGGTTATACGTCTATATTTATTATTGCAATAGCTGTCTTTACATTTTTTGTTCCTGTTACGTTCAAGTGGGTGTCGGGGGTGACGCAGACTGTTATTTTAGGTATAATCATGCTGACGATGGGGCTGACTTTGACTACCGGTGATTTCAAGATTTTGGCCAGGAGGCCTTTCGATATTTTGATCGGTGCCTGTGCCCAGTTTGTCATTATGCCTGGTATGGCTTATCTACTGGTTCGTGTATTTCGGTTGGAGCCGGCTTTGGCCGTCGGCATTCTGTTGGTGGGATGTTGTCCTGGAGGGGTATCCAGTAACATTATGTCTTTTCTTTGTCATGGTGATGTGGCTTTTTCAGTAGGTATGACGTGTGCTTCCACGCTGTTGGCACCGGTTATGACTCCTTTCCTGATGAAGATCGTTGCAGGTGAGATTGTGGCGATAGATGCGGTAGGGATGTTCCTGAATATCCTGATCGTTACGATCATACCGGTAGCTATAGGTTGTTTCCTGAACTATAATTTCAGTAGCCGACGGAGTTTCCCTGTCGTGCAGTCGCTCATGCCGGGCTTGAGCGTGATTTGTCTGGCCTTGATTGTAGGAGGTGTGATAAGCACGGTGCACGATGATCTGGTAGCCCGTGGAGTTGTCCTGTTTTTCTGGACCTTCGGTGTGGTATTCCTCCATAACTCTTCCGGTTATCTGTTGGGGTGGTTTGCCGGTAGGCTGGCCGGATTCAATACAGCGAAAAAGCGTACGGTAAGCATTGAGGTCGGCATGCAGAATGCCGGACTGGCTACCAATCTGGCCGCCAATTTTTTTGCAGCGCAGCCGTTGGCGGTTCTGCCTTGTGCCATATCCTGTGTATGGCATTCCATTTCCGGGACCATTCTGGCTGGACTCTTTTTACGGTGGGACCAGTTGAAGAAGTCGAATAGAATTTGAGGAGGATAATATATGAAGGTTTATTTAATCAGACATACTTCAGTCGATGTTGCTCCAGGCACTTGTTATGGTCAGACAGATGTACCTTTGCGGGATACATTCGAGCAGGAAGCAGCCGTGTGCCGGTCAAGGATTGAAGGGGTTGCATTTGATCATGTATATACCAGTCCGCTTTCGCGTTGTACCCGTCTGGCTGCATATTGTGGTTATCCCGGTGCGGAACGCGACAGCCGTCTGATGGAAATCAACTGCGGTAAATGGGAGATGCAGCGGTATGATGACATAACCGATCCCCGTATCTACCAATGGTATGAGGACTATCTTCATATCCCGACAACAGGAGGTGAGTCTTTTATGGAGCTGTACGGGCGTGTCTCCGCTTTTATGGACGAGCTGAAAAAGAAACCTTATGAAAACGTGTTGGTCTTTGCCCATGGAGGGGTGTTGATCTGTGCGCAGGCCTATGCCGGAGTGGTTCCGATAGAGAAGGGATTCGATGCGCTTTCTCCTTATGGAGGTATGGTTGAAATCATAATCTGACGGTTCCGATTCCTGTTAATTGTTATGAAAATTAAAAAAATGAAATTTGCCGAAAGAAATTTATATTTTTACACTCTAAATAGGGGATATTCTTTATTTGTGATCAAGAAATCTAATAAAACACTTTTGTTATGTTAAGAAAAATACGCATTGTACTGGCAGTTATCTTTTTTGTATTGATAACGCTTCTTTTCCTTGACTTTACAGGGACTGTACATACTTGGTTCGGGTGGATGGCGAAAATCCAGTTCCTTCCGGCGGTACTTGCCTTGAATGTCGGGGTAATCGTGTTTCTCGTGATCCTGACCTTGTTGTTGGGGAGGGTTTACTGTTCCGTCATTTGTCCGTTGGGCGTGTTTCAGGACGTTGTTTCCTGGCTGAGTGGCAGACGGAAAAAGAAAAAATTCCGTTTTTTCTATTCTCCTGCCGTCAATTGGCTGCGCTATGGCGTTTTTGCCATATTTGTAATCGCATTGTTGGCTGGGGTAGGTTCGCTGGTAGCTTTGTTGGCCCCTTATAGCTCATACGGTAGAATCGTTTCGAATCTGTTGTCTCCGCTCTATGCATGGGGAAACAATCTGTTGGCCTATTTTGCCGAACGTGCAGAAAGTTATGCTTTTTATGAAACTGAAGTGTGGATGAGAGGTCTTCCTACTTTCGTGATTGCAGTAGTTACATTGATTGTGGTAGTGGTTCTCGCATGGCGTAACGGACGTACTTATTGCAATACGATTTGTCCGGTCGGGACGGTCCTTGGATTCTTGTCGCGCTTTTCTGTGTTCCGTCCGGTTATCGATACCGACAAATGTAATAACTGTGGCGTGTGTTCCATGAAATGTAAGGCTGCGTGCATTGACGGAAAGAATCATAAAATAGACTATAGCCGGTGTGTATCCTGTATGGATTGTCTGGGGGCATGTAAGCATCATGCAATCAGTTACCGGAGCCGTATGGGTAGCAAGCAACCGGAAGCATGTACAGCTGGCGGTGGAGACAAACCGGTAGACAATTCGAGAAGAACTTTCCTGGCTACAGCGACGGGAATGGCTGCCGCTTCGGTTTTGAAGGCACAGGAAAAGAAGGTCGACGGTGGTCTGGCTACTATTGAGGACAAGCAGGTACCTCCGCGCGCTACACGTATTCTCCCTCCGGGAGCGTTGAGTGCACGTAATTTTGCGCAGCATTGTACGGCTTGCCAACTGTGTGTTTCAGCCTGTCCTAGCCAGGTTCTGCATCCGTCTCAGGATTTGATGACTCTGATGCAGCCGGAAATGTCGTACGAGCGGGGATATTGCCGTCCGGAATGTACGAAATGTTCGGAAGTATGCCCTGCCGGTGCTATCCGTCCGATTACGAAGGCCGACAAATCGGCTATTCATATCGGTCATGCCGTATGGATACGCAAGAACTGTGTGGTGTTGACGGATGATGTGGATTGCGGAAACTGTGCACGCCATTGTCCGGTGAATGCCATCCAGATGGTACCTTCGGTAGCTGATAATCCAGATTCCCGGAAGATACCGGTTGTCAATATTGAAAAATGTATCGGTTGCGGTGCATGTGAAAACCTTTGTCCGGCCCGTCCGTTCAGTGCCATTTATGTAGAAGGCCATGAAGTTCACCGGATTAATTAAAAGTTTTGAAGTATGGAAAACAAGAATAAAAACAAAATAAACCGTCGCGATTTCATCAAGATTGTAGGTATCAGTACCGCGACGTTCTCTGGAATGATGTATGGTTGTAAACCGCGTGGAGAAAGTGATGACAAGGGGCCTACTACAGCTGCGAATGTTCCTACCGGTGAGATGACTTACCGTACTTCACCCACTACTGGTGACAAGGTTTCCATTTTGGGGTATGGCTGTATGCGCTGGCCAACCCTGCCAAGCCCTGCAGGCGATGGAAATGTTATCGACCAGGATGCGGTGAACCAACTGGTAGATTATGCCATAGCCCATGGCGTGAACTATTTCGATACGGCTCCTGTATATGTACAGGGATGGTCGGAAAGATCTACCGGAAACGCGTTGAAACGGCATCCGCGTGACAAGTTTTTTGTTGCTACCAAAATGTCGAACATGCGGGCCTATTCCCGTGAAGAGTCGTTGGCTATGTATCATAAATCATTCAGGGAGCTACAGGTAGACTATATCGACTATTATCTTCTGCACTCGGTAGGCGGGGGAGACGGTATGGGTCTGTTGAAGAAACGTTTCTTCGATAACGGTATGCTGGATTTCCTGATGGAGGAGCGTAAGGCCGGACGTATACGTAATCTGGGATTTTCCTATCATGGAGATATTAAAGTGTTCGATTATCTGCTTTCAATACACGATAAGGTGAAGTGGGATTTCGTGCAGATCCAGATGAATTATCTTGACTGGCATCATGCAAAGGAAATCAACAAGAGCAATACCAATGCCGAATACTTGTATGGCGAGCTGCAGAAAAGAGGTATTCCAGCCATTATCATGGAACCGTTGCTGGGCGGACGTCTGTCGAATGTGCCCGACCATGTGATGGCACATCTGAAGCAGCGTGAACCGGACAACAGTGTGGCATCATGGGCTTTCCGTTTTGCCGGTACGTATCCGGGAGTCTTGACTGTATTAAGTGGAATGACATACATGGAACATCTGCAGGACAACATCCGTACCTATTCTCCGCTGAAGCCGTTGACACAGGAGGATCTGGATTTTCTGGAAGGGACGGCCGACCTGATTGTGCAGTATCCTACGGTTCCGTGTAACGACTGTAAATACTGTATGCCTTGTCCGTATGGTATCGATATTCCGGCTATTCTGGTACATTATAATAAATGTGTGAATGAAGGGAATGTATCCAACACTCAAGGGGATGAAAACTACAAGGAGGCCCGTAGGGCATTTTTGGTGGGTTATGACCGTAGTGTTCCTAAGTTGCGTCAGGCAAGCCATTGTATCGGGTGCAACCAATGTTCTCCTGAATGTCCGCAAGGTATCGATATACCGAAAGAGCTGCATAAGATTGATGAGTATGTAGAAAAGTTGAAGCAGGGTACCTTATGATGGATGAACTTGTACGGACGCTTCATGAGTATGGCTATACCTTGGTGTTGAAGACGGCCCGGGGGGATATACAGACCTTTACAGGCCGGGGGGTTTCCGACCTGTTCCGGATGGTCAAGGAGAAGACCGGGATACTGGAAGGAGCCATGGTGGCCGACAAAGTGGTTGGCAAGGGTGCGGCAGCTCTGATGATTCTGGGTGGTGTGGCCGAACTGCATGCCGATGTGCTCAGTGAAGCAGCCCGGAATCTGCTTGATGATTCGGAGGTGGAATATAGCTTTGATGAATTGGTGCCGAAGATATGGAACCGTACCCATACCGGAGGATGTCCTGTTGAGAATCTATGCAAGGATGCCCTTACAGCCGCTGCCTGTTTCCCGCTGATTGAAAAGTTTGTGGAATCAATGAGGCAGAAATGATGAAAGAATGATATTATTTGTGACTTATAACAATTTGTAAAATGGAAAATAGTGTAAAACTTTATTCGTTGTCTTACCGTAATGTAATGACGTATGCAACGGCCCTGCTGTTCGTGCTGGGAAATATTGTCATGCCGCAACTGTTTCATCTTGTCCCTCAGGGAGGGGTGACTTGGTTGCCTATCTATTTCTTTACTTTGGTAGGAGCTTATAAATATGGATGGAAAGTTGGTCTGTTGACGGCTGTCCTGTCGCCGCTGGTCAATTCTTTCCTGTTTGGTATGCCGGCTTTGCCGGTCTTACCGGCTATTTTGGTAAAGTCGGTCCTGCTGGCAGCCGGAGCCGGGTATGCGGCCAGTCGTTTCAAGAAAGTGTCCTTGTTGCTTTTCTTGTCGGTTGTGCTTTTCTATCAAGTATTCGGAACACTGGCCGAATGGGCTATGAACGGTAGTTTCTATGCTGCCCTTCAGGATTTCCGTATCGGTATTCCAGGTATCCTGCTGCAGATTTTCGGAGGATATCTGTTTGTGAAATATTTAATACGCAATTGATTATGTTTGGAATAGGAACACAGGAGCTTTTAATCATCGTCTTGATCATATTGATTCTCTTCGGCGGGAAAAAAATTCCGGAACTCATGAAGGGGTTAGGCAAAGGTGTGCGTAGCTTCAAGGACGGGATGAACGGGATAGAGAACGAAGCGAAGAAGGAAGAAAAACAGGACGCTGAAGGGAAAAAGGACTGAGCATATGGTACAAGGGGAAGAGAAACAGGAAGAGGCCATGTCGTTTTGGGAACATCTGGATGTATTGAGAGGCTCTCTTGTCCGGATGGTACTGGTAACGGTAATATGTGGCTTGATAGCCTTTTTATTTAAGGATGAGGTCTTTTCCATCATTCTGGCTCCCAAATACGATGATTTCATTGTGTATAGGTTGTTCGACCGGATAAGTAAAGGGCTGACAGGGACAGGTACATCCCACTTTTCGGTCCAGTTGGTCAATACCGGACTTGCGCAACAGTTTATCATACACATGAAGACATCCGTATATGTGGGGTTATTGTTCGCTTCCCCTTATATCCTTTACCTTCTGTTCCGTTTTGTTTCGCCGGCTTTGTATGCCGACGAACGCAAGTATTCGGTCCGGGTGGTGACCTGGGGATATGTGATGTTTCTGTTAGGGGTATTGTTGAGCTATTTTCTGATATTTCCGTTGACTTTCCGCTTTTTGGGAACGTATCAGGTAAGTGAGGACGTTACCAACCTGATAACGCTGGACTCCTATATGAGTACCTTGATGACGTTGAATCTGGCCATGGGCATTATTTTCGAATTGCCTCTGTTATGCTGGCTGTTGGCAAAACTGGGCCTTCTGAAGGCCGGACTCATGAAACGTTTCCGCAAACAGGCTTTTGTGGCAATCCTTGTCGTTGCCGCAATCATTACCCCTACATCCGATGCCTTTACCATGCTGGTGGTAGCGTTGCCGGTATGGTTGCTGTATGAAGCAAGTATTTTGATCGTGAAGCATGCATACAGGGAAAAAGTGTCTTAAAACAGCCGCAGCAGCCATTCATAGAGAGAACTGCCGGCTCCTGCCAACAGTTGCCATAGCCAATGGACCAGTTGGAACATGGCGTAGATAAGCATGCAGAAAACCACAATCATTACAGAAAAATAAAGTGCTTTACGGTTTATGTCTTTCTTGATATCTTCATCTCCTTCAACGAAACCTACAATCAGACGGTAATTCTTTTTATAAGCTTTGTTGAATACATCGATAATGTCGCCTATATAGAATGGAATCATGCCGGTAAGCCAGTCTATAAGCATATTGTAGATAATGGCCAGTGTCAGAGGTATGGAATGAAGTTTGAATAGTGACAGGTAGATATAGGGTAGTGAAAAGAGTGTAGGGACGGCATCGCCGAATCCTGGAAAGATGAAGCCGATAATCGGGTCAAGAAACCAGTCGTCCATACTTTTTTTCAGGTAATAAACTATCTTATATGAGATAGATGACTTGATGTTTTCTTTTTCATTCATGATGTTTTATGTTAGAATAAAGATAGAAATCCAGTTAAAGATAATGCGGATTTTGTAAAAACACGTCATATTTTTTATTTATTATGCCTTTGGGAAAACATTTTGTTCTTTTGGTGTATGAATTGCCGGAAGAAGAAGTAAATTTGCACCGGTTTTTAATTACTGGAAAAGGAAATGGGTGTTATTAGATTTCTTAAGAACTGGACTTTACCTATAGCCATGTTGGCGGGGGTGATAGCGTATTTTGTTTATGTGAATATTCCTGGCCTTGGTTTTACCCGTCCGTTCGTAAACAGGGCGGTCGACATTATCCAGCCGTTATTGATTTTTTCCATGTTGTTCCTTACGTTCTGTAAGGTGAACCTGAAGGATTTGCATTTCTGCAAATGGCATCTGTGGTTATTGTTGTTTCAGGCGCTTTCGTTTATCATATTGGCCATGATATTGATATTGTTGCCGCATAGTGGCCTGAGGGTAGTACTGGAAGGTGCCATGATTTGCCTGATCTGTCCTACCGCCACAGCCGGGGCAGTGATAACCAAGAAGCTGGGGGGTAATGCCGGCAGTCTGACTACCTATACAATTTTCATCAATCTGGTGACATCCTTGTTGGTTCCGGCTCTTATTCCCTTTGTACATCCGCATCCGGAAATGTCGGCTTTCAATTCGTTTGTCCTCATTATAGGAAAGGTATTTCCCTTGCTGCTGCTGCCTTTCGTGGCCGCTGTTTTGCTACGGTATATTTTTCCGAAACTTCATGCGAAGATTTCGGAGTATCATGAACTTTCCTTTTATCTGTGGGCTGTGGCGCTGGCTTTGGCCATAGCCGTTACGGTAAAAAGTATTGTACACAGTGAAGTGTCCTTTTACACGGAGCTGGGACTGGCGGTGGTATCACTGGTTTGTTGCGGACTGCAATTCTTTATCGGTCGGAAGATAGGCCGGCACTATCAGGATCCGATCAGTGCGGGGCAGTCGCTTGGGCAGAAGAATACGGTACTTGCCATCTGGATGGGATATACGTTCTTCACTCCGATTACAGCCATTGCAGGAGGTTTTTATAGCGTATGGCACAATATAGTCAATTCCTACCAGTTGTATGAGGCACGGAAAAAGGATGAAAAAATGGCGCACTGATTGATTTGGTGCGCTAGTCGTTTATGTGGATTTCTTTTCCTTCCATCCTGATTCTGCCTTCATTGTTCAGTTCCGACAGGGCTCTGGCCAGGGAGGGGCGGGCTACACCAAGAATGAAAGCCACTTCCTGTTGGTTTGAAATACGTTTATTGACCTGCAGATAGTTCAGCAGACGTGATTTGAGGCTTTGAAGTGCAAATTCGTTGAGCTTCCTGCTGAGAAACAGGCTCCGGTCGGAAATGAGTCCGATAAAGTTTTTCATTACAGACGGAGTTTCATGCATAAAATCCAGAAAACGGTTCTTGTCCATAATGAATACGTCACAGTCGGAAATGGCCTCTACATTTACCGGAAACCGGTTTTCGGAAGCGTAGATGAAGGCTGGAGCCAAGACGTCGGGAGCGTTGATGACGTCGATTGTCAGCTGTTTCCCTTCCGCATTTTCCATCTGGGCACGGACGGTGCCTGTACATAATATATAGAGAGAACGGCATACGTCACCCTGGCGTGCAATGTATTCCCGGCTTTTGTATTTCCGTAGGCTGTTGGGGGCTTTATGAAGAAGTTGTTCTGCCTCAGCTTCGGTTACTTGGCCGAATAACGGAAGCCGTACAAGTTGTTGTGCTGTCATCATCATTTTAACTATTATTTGGAGATAAGTGTAACATTCGTTACAGATACTGGAAAGACATTTATCCATCTTTGCACAAACTTAATGAAAAATCAATTATTAATGAATGGTATGGAAGGAAATATGTTCTGTTTTCAGTGTCAGGAAGCCGCTAAAGGTACAGGTTGCATCTTGAAAGGTGTATGTGGGAAAAACGCTGCTACAGCCCGTTACATGGATCTGTTGCTTTTTGTTGTAAGAGGAGTTGCCGTTATGGCCGACAGCTTGCGCAGACATCATGTAGGAGTACGTGAAGAAGTGGACGGATATGTGACCGATGCTTTGTTTTCAACGATAACCAATGCAAACTTTGATGATGCAAGTATTCTGGAACGTGTGGAAAGAGGTATACGTTTACGTGATATGTTGAAAGAGGATGCCCGGATACAGGGTGTGGAATTACCCGAGGTCGATGAGTTGGAATGGGAAGGGACACGTGATTCGTTCGAGACGAAGGCCCTTGAAGTGGGAGTATTGAGAGAGACGGATGCCGATTTGCGCTCTTTGAAGGAGCTGGCGGTATACGGACTGAAAGGTATGGCCGCCTATCATGAGCATGCTATGAGACTGGGTTTCAATGATCCGGAAATCCATGCTTTCATGCAGAATGTTCTGGCTGAGGTTGCCTTCGACAGGTTAAATATTGAAGAATGGATCCAGCTGGTTCTGCGTGTAGGGAATGTAGGTGTCCAGGTTATGGCTCTGCTCGACAAGGCCAATACCAGCCGTTACGGTAATCCGGAAATAACAAAGGTAAATATTGGAGTAGGCACCCGTCCGGGTATATTGATCAGCGGTCATGATTTGCACGACATTGAAGACCTGCTGAAGCAGACAGAAGGTACTGGAGTGGATGTGTATACACACAGTGAAATGCTTCCGGCACATTATTATCCGGCATTCAAGAAGTATAAACATTTTATTGGTAATTATGGGAATGCATGGTGGAAACAGCGGGAAGAATTCGCTTCGTTCAACGGACCGGTTGTCTTTACGACCAACTGCATTGTTCCTCCGTTGGAAAACGCTCCGTATAAAGACCGTATGTTTACTTCAAATTCAACAGGATATCCCGGGTGCAGACATATAAAGACCGGAGCTGACGGACATAAGGATTATTCGGAGGTGATAGCGTTGGCCCGAACCTGCCAGCCGCCGGTAGAGATTGAGACCGGTGAGATAATAGGCGGATTTGCGCATAACCAGGTCCTTCAGCTGGCCGATGCTGTAGTCGGTGCAGTAAAAAGCGGGGCCATCCGTAAATTTGTAGTGATGGCCGGGTGTGACGGCCGCATGAAAAGCCGTGAATACTATACTGATTTTGCGAGATCTCTGCCTGAAGATACGGTTATACTGACTGCGGGTTGTGCCAAGTACAAGTATAACAAGTTGCCATTGGGAGACATAGCCGGCATTCCCCGTGTACTTGACGCCGGACAATGTAACGACAGTTATTCATTGGCGTTGATTGCCTTGAAACTGAAGGAAGTCTTTGAGTTGGATGACATCAACGATCTTCCCATTGTATATAACATCGCATGGTATGAACAGAAGGCGGTTATCGTACTGCTGGCTCTTTTGAGTTTGGGTGTCAAGAATATCCATCTGGGACCTACATTGCCGGCATTCCTTTCGCCTAATGTGGTGAAAGTGCTTTCCGACACGTTCGGTATCGGGGGAATAACGACCGTTGACAATGATCTGAAACGTTTCGGCCTGGTATGATGACATAGCGGCTGCAGTTGTCCGAATCCGTTGGAACCTATTTTGTTTCCGACGGATTTTTTTACATCAAGTGATGAAAGATGGGAGGGAATGTTTATCTTTGCTTAAATTTAATGACAGTTTAAAAGAAGGTTTATGAGTAAAGTTATTATTAATTCCTACGAAGAGTTTGAAAAGTTATTGGGACAGCAGATTGGAGTTTCCGACTGGTTAGAAGTAACTCAGGAACGGATTAACCAGTTTGCGGACGCTACATTGGACCATCAGTGGATTCATGTGGACGTGGAACGCGCCAAAGTGGAAAGTCCGTTCAAGAGTACGATTGTACATGGATATCTGACATTGTCCCTTCTGCCTTATTTCTGGAATCAGATTATAGAAGTGAATAACCTGAAGATGATGGTAAACTACGGTATGGACAAGATGAAGTTCGGACAGGCAGTGTTGTCTGGACAACGCATCCGTATGACAGCTGAGCTACATTCTTTGGTCAACCTGCGTGGAACGGCAAAAGCCGAAATCAAGTTTTTCATTGAGATTGAAGGCCAGAAGAAGAAAGCGTTGGAAGGTATCGCTACTTTCCTGTATTATTTCAATAACTGACAGAAACAGTGGAATAGGCCGGGTGCAGGTTGTATATGAGGTCTGTGCCTGGTCTAATTTGTTTCTTTTTGTATGGAAAGTGAAGAATGATGAATCGGATAGAATTGGCCGGACAACTCCGTTTGTGGGCAAAGCAGTACCATACCCGTGACTTTATAAAATCAGATCCGGTACGGTTCCCGCATCGGTACCGGGAGCGGCAGGATATAGAAATCAGCGGATTGCTTACTGCTATATTGAGTTTCGGCAACAGAAGACAAATCCTTAAAAAAGCCGATGAGTTAGACGTAATGATGCATCATGCACCGTTACGGTATGTGTTGTCGGGGCAATGGAGGCAGGATTTCAGGGAAGATGACGGCAGAAGTTTCTACAGGATGCTTTCGTATGCTACGTTCCGTTCTTATTTTGAAAAATTATTTCCGGTTTATACTTCATATGGAAGTCTGGAGGATGCGTTATTACTTCTGGAAGGGAATCCGATGCAGAAATTATGTACTTTTCTGGAGGTTTCCGACCGTAGTCCGCAGAAGAAGTTGAACATGTTTCTACGCTGGATGGTGCGCCGTGATTCTGATGTTGATTTTGGTATCTGGCGGCATATGGATCCGGCCGATTTGCTTATCCCGCTTGATACACATGTATGTCGGGTGGCCTTTGATCTTGGACTGGTAGAGAAACAGACGTTTTCTTTGGCTTCGGCCCGCAAGATAACCGATGCATTGGCCGAAATTTTTCCGGGTGATCCCTGCTTGGGCGATTTTGCTCTTTTCGGTTATGGCATCAATCATGTATAATATTTGTATTGTAGGAAAATGATAAGAATTCTGGCTACAGGAGATTGGCATTTGGGCAATAATTTTCATGGATTCGACAGGCAGGAAGAACATGAACATTTTTTGCGGTGGCTGCTTGATACGATAGCAGAAAAACATCCCGATGCATTGTTGGTGTCGGGTGATGTGTTCGATTCGGCTAATCCTTCGGCAGCCTCCCAGGAACTGTATTATACGTTTTTGGACGATTTGAGCCGATGTTTTTCTGAGCTTCAGACGGTTATCATTGCCGGGAACCATGATTCGGCAGCCCGACTGGAGGCGCCCCGACAGATTCTGGAGCGTCACAAGGTTTATGTACGTGGATTGTGTCCGAAGACAGAAAATGGGGAAATTTCCGTTGATGACCTGTTGGTTCCTCTTCATGCTTGCGACGGCTCCGGTGAACGTGCCTGGGTTTTGGCGGTTCCATATCTGAGAATCGGTGATTTCCGTCGGGGAGCTGGATACGGTGAAGGTATGTCCGAATGTCTGGAAGAACTGGTTTCACGGGCCGGATCCAGACGGGAATCCGGTAAGGAAGCTATGATTTTGCTGGCCCATCTGTATGCTACGGGCAGTATGATTGCCGACAATTCATCCGAGCGGATTGTTGTGGGCGGTTCGGAGATGGTGGATCTGCATGGATTGGAATCTCAAGTGACATTGGGGGTACTGGGACATCTGCATAAGAACCAGTATCTTGGGGATAGACGTGTTTTTGTTTATTCGGGAAGTGCTTTGCCCATGTCATTTACTGAGCGTAGTTACCGTCATGGAGTTGTCTATTATGAAATAGAAGATGGAGAGTTGAATGGGGTCTCCGAATTTATTTCCTATCCTTTGCAGCATTCGTTGTTGTCGCTTCCCGATAAGCCGGCTCCGCTGGAGAATGTTTTGGATATATTGTCGGGATTGCCTGATGACCAGAATGATGCGAGTGCTCCGTATCTGGAGGTGAATGTCTTGCTGGATACTCCGGTGGCTGGCATCAACAAGCAGATAGAAGATGTGCTTTTACATAAACATGTACGGTTATGCCGGACCGTGATTTCATATCGGGTGCCGGTAACCGGGAGTGACGATGTGGAACTGGAATCGGTGGAAGATCTGTTGAATCTGAATCCGGTTGAGGTTATCAGGAAAAGTTATTTGAACAAGTATAAATGTGAGATGCGTCCGGAGCTGGAAGCATTGGCTATGCAGGCGGTCGAGGCTGCCCGTAAAGAAGGGGAGGAATGATGAAGATTCTGAAAGTGACCATGTTTAACCTTGCTTCTCTGGAAGGAAAGCAGGTAATCGATTTTGAAAGCAGTCCGTTGAAGGATGCCGATCTCTTCTCGATCGTGGGGGAGACAGGCAGCGGAAAGTCGACAATTCTGGATGCTATCTGTCTGGCACTTTATGGACTGGCACCCCGTTTTTATGGTGCAGATAATTTTGATTATTACAATGCTGGGAAGCCGGACAATAATAAGGTGCTTGATCCGGATGATCCGCGTAATATATTGCGTAAAGGGACCAAGGAGTGTTTTTCGGAAGTGTATTTTCAGGCAACAGACGGATGCCGGTATCGTGCACTCTGGGCGTGTTCCATTGCAAGAACCAATTATTCGAAGCCGGAACGGCGGCTGTTCAGGATAGAAGGAACGGACGATGGGGCGGTCCGTGAAAAAGAGTTGGATATTACCGGCGGATCACGGATGAAACGGGGGCATAAGAATGTCAACAATGAAAAGCTTGATGAGATTATAGGGCTTGACTATGGTCAGTTTACCCGTACTGTCATGCTTGCCCAGAATTCTTTTGCCAATTTTGTGAAAGCCAGTGATACCGATAAGGCTGTTCTGCTTGAAAAGTTGACCGGTACTCAGCTGTATGCTGCTGTAGCCCGGAAAATCTATGATTTTTATAAGGAGGCTGAATCCAGTTACAAAGAACTGAATGAGGAAGTAAAATCGTTAGGTTTGCATTTGCTTACGGAAGAACAGCTTACCGGTTACAGGGAGCAGCAGGCCGGAATCGAATTACAATGGAAAAAGGTGGAGGCTGAAAAGCAGGATCTGCAACGGCAGCAGCAATGGTATGGCGACTGGAACAGTTTGAAAAAATCATTGTTTCAGGAAGAGGAAGTTCTGGTGCAAGCCAGGTATAAGGCAGATATCCTGAAACCGGTACGTGATGAATTGTCGCTTCGTGACAGGGTTTCGGACATACAGGATACGTTTCTTGAATTCCGGAAATCAGACCGGGAAATTGTCGGTTTACAGGCAGAACTGGAGCAGATGAGGAGTAATGCGGTTGCTCAGGAGAAGTCTTTTATAGAAGTCCAGCAGCATCTGGAAAGCCTGAAAGAAAATTGGAATGCTGGTCGGATAGAATTGGAACGGCTGACACCCCTGATTGTTGAGGCCCGTAAGCTGAAAGTGGAATTAAAGGCGCAGGCGGAATTGTTGGAAAGGCTGCGTGGCAATAGGAAATCTTTGGTGGAACGTCAGGAGCAGGTAAAGGTGGAACTGTTGAAGAATAAGGAGCAGCAGAATCTGTTGCAGCAGAAGCTGGAGGATGCTGTAAAGGTCCTGCAGGGATTAGAAGCATATTCACCTATGTTTGAGCAATTCGGAATCATCAAGGAACGTCTGGAAAACCTGTATAAATCGGAACAGCGGTGGTTTCGGGAAAATGATATACTCCTGAGTCTGAAGGACAAGATGGAGAAAGACCAGATACAGATTACCGTAACAGAACAGCGGATGAAGGAGCGGGAGAAACAGATTGCTTCAATTCAGGCTTCTGTCAAGGAAAAGAATCTTATCAGTGAAAAGATGGATGTGAATGAATTGCGGCAACGTCTGGAAACATTGGGAAATCGGTATAGACTGTTGGATAACTTGAAAAAAACGTATGAGGATATCCGTGAAAGGCAGAAGTCACATCAGGCCGATTGTGATGATTTGAAAGGGGTAGAGGAAGGCATGAAAAAGGTTTCATGTGAAATAGAAGAATTGACACAGGAACGAGACAGGATCAATATGTTGCTGCCGGGATTGGAAGATGCATACCGGCTGGTGAGCGGAAAGAGTGCAGAAGATATGCGTGCCGGTCTGCAATCAGGCAAACCGTGCCCTGTCTGCGGGTCAGTCTCTCATCCTTATGCCGATAATTTTGACCAGGTCTTATCTCCATTGAAAAATGAAATAGGAAAGTACCGTAGCCGTCTGGCTGATATTGATGTACGTCTGAATCATCGGGAATCCGGATTGTTACCTTGTCTGTCCGGGTTGTTAGGCAGGCAGAATGGGTTGAAAGTGGATATACAGCGCATTGAAAAGGAACTGGAAAAGCTTGGTGAGGATTGGCAGGAACGGATAAAGACATTCCCGGATATTGTTCCGGATGTCGTTCAGGACCATTCGGTAGATATGATTCCCCTGTTTAAAGATAAGTTGGATGATATAACGGAAGAAGGTAAGCAGGTCCGGAGGCAATTTGATGATTTCCAACGTTTACAGCTTGAACTGAAAACGTTGAATGAAACGTTGGGGAAGGAACAGGCCGACTATAAGATGCAGAATGATAATTATCATAGGCAATTGGCGGTGTTCAAGCAGACTGGAGGGCAGCTGAAACAGAAAGAACAGGATCTGGTACAATTGGCCTGTTCCAACCAGAATTTGCGTGAGACTCTTCGTAAGGATATTGCTATAGCCGGATGGGAACAGGCTTATGATACGGATTATAGCTCTTTTGTCGAAGGTTTCGAAAATCTGTTTACCACTTATTCTACAAACCGGACTATACAGGCAGAAACCGCTTCTTCTCTGAATGAATGTAAAGTGAAGGAAGAGGGTTTATCAGTGCGGTTGGGAAACTGTAGGGAAGAGTTGCAGAAAGTGGAATCGGAACTTTTATCGGCTGAAACGCTATATCAGGTGAAAAGTGGCGAGTATGTCCGGATTCTGGATGGTAATGATCCTGATGAGATGGAGCAGTCAATGAAGAAAAAGGTGTCTATTCTGGAAAGGCGGGTAGACGAGGAAAATCTGCGTCTAAGGTCCGTTTTGGAAAGTTACAATAAGATGAAGGGTGAAATTGCTGCCCGGAAGAATCAATGGCAGCAGAAAGTCGGGCTGCATGAAAATCTGAAGAACCGGTTGGATGAGTATATAGACACGTATAATCAGAATATGACCCTTACAGTTGATGATTCGGGTAAAAGTCAGGAACGGTTGACTTGGGAAGTTCTGGATCATTGCTTTGATCCGGCGGTAGACTGGAAAGAAAAGAGAGAAACACTCCGGAAGGCCGATGAGTATGTAAAACTATGCCAAGGTCGGAGGGATGCACAGAAACAGGCTCTTGAGGGGCATATGCAGAAAAAAAGAGACGATTTCCGGCCTTTGGAGGAATTGGATGCACTTGTATCTGAAAAGCAGGCAGTTATGGAAGAACTGGATAAACAGAAACAGTTTGTGGGTGGAGTGTTGATAGCTCATACGCGTAGTATGGAACAGATGGCCTCCCGTAAAGATGAGTTGGAACGCCGGAAGAGGCTGTTTCAGGATTGGAAGGAATTGAATGATATTCTGGGTAATGCCAGTGGTGACCGTTTCCGGGAGACTGCCCAATGTTTTACTTTGCATTTTCTGATCAGGCAGGCAAATGTCCAGTTGCATATGTTGAACCGACGGTATAGTCTGGAGCAGGTGAAAGATTCTTTGGGAATCCGTGTGATTGATCATGACAGGGCGGATGAAGTGCGTAATGTCAGTTCCTTGTCGGGTGGCGAGACATTCCTGATCAGTCTGGCATTGGCTTTGGGACTCTCTTCCCTTTCATCGCACAATGTTTCGATGGGTAACCTGTTTGTTGATGAAGGATTCGGTACATTAGACAGCAATAGCTTGAATATGGTGATTGACGCCTTGTCGAATTTGCAGTCCATGCAGGGTAAGAAGGTTGGAGTAATCAGTCATACGGCCGAGATGAGAGAACGTATCCGGACGCAGATTCTGGTAAAGAAAGTAGGTTCAGGTGGAAAAAGTCTTATTGAGGTAGTCGGCTGATCTTTGTACCTTTATATATAAAAGACGGATATGACAGCTTGTGATGCGGGTCATATCCGTCTTTTGTATGGGATAGGGATAGAGAATTACAGGTCGATTGTCACTTCTACCGGGCAGTGGTCGGAACCGAATATTTCCGTATGGATCTTGGCGTCCTGAAGCTTGTCGGCTATGCGGGCAGAGGCAAGGAAATAGTCGATACGCCACCCTGCATTTTTTTCACGTGCCTTGAAGCGGTACGACCACCATGAGTAGATGTTTTCCTGCGTCGGATAGAAATGACGGAAGGTGTCAATGAATCCGGCATCAAGCAAAGTCTGGAACTTTTCACGTTCCTGATCAGTAAAACCCGCATTCATGCGGTTTGTTTTCGGATTTTTCAAATCGATTTCCTTATGAGCCACATTCAGGTCACCACAGACAATAACTGGTTTTTTCCGGTCAAGTTGTATCAGGTATTTCCGGAAATCATCTTCCCATGTCATACGGTAATCCAATCGTTTCAGTCCGTCTTGCGAATTGGGAGTATATACGGTTACCAGATAGAAGTTCTCCATTTCCAACGTAATGACTCGTCCTTCATGGTCGTGTTCATCTATTCCCAGACCGTAAGTGACGGAAAGCGGCATGTGACGGGTAAATACAGCTGTTCCGGAATATCCTTTTTTCTCGGCATAGTTCCAGTAGGATGTATAGCCGTCGAAGACAAGGTCAAGCTGCCCTTCCTGCATTTTAGTTTCCTGCAGGCAGAAGAAATCGGCGTCCAATTTACTGAAGGTTTCACGGAAACCTTTATCGCAACAAGCACGGAGCCCGTTTACATTCCATGATATCAGTTTCATAAGAAATGTCTTTATTTATTGGTTATGTCAAACAGATAGGTAATTCGGGCACCGATATAAGAATGTGCCGAACGTGAAAAATCATCTTTTTTTGTACTGTTATAGAAATCGCTCAGGCCGAAATAGTAGCGGCCTTCGGCTATGAAGTTTCCGATACCTGTACGGATTTCCACTCCGAGTCCTCCTACAATACCGTAGTCGAATTTCTTGTCGGCCATTTTACCGTATTGTGCCTGGGTATATGTCGGGCGGTTATTGGGGTCAAATCCTTCGCTTTTCTGTTCGCTTTCATTGAGCAGAAATCCTATTTGCGGTCCGAGATTCAGGACAAAACGTGCACCATGTCCCTGGTCTTTTCCGAATGCCAGATGTGCCAGAAGAGGAACCTCCACGTAATTCATCGTGCGTTGGTAAGAATCACCGCTTTCATCGTCGTATACTTCTTTCCATCCTCTTTGTGAATAGTTTATTTCAGCCTGGATACCACAAATCATGCTGAAATATTTTTCGGAGATGTATCTGGCGGTCACACCGAAACTGGGGCCTATCAGTTTTCCTTGTTTGATGGCAGGGCTGAAACTTACCGAACTGAGGTTGACTCCTCCGTTGACGCCGACTGAAAAGTTTTGGCGCTGGTCTTGCAACTGTGCGTGTGCAGGTAAGCTTAGCAGAAAGCTTATTCCGGCTACTATTCCGATAATTGTTTTTCTCTTCATTTACTATATATCAGTCAAAATCAAGTTTAATCAGTTCGAAGTCTTTTGTAAAATGTACAAAGAATACTTTGCGGTTAATGAAGCCTCCCCAGTTATTTACCCGGTCGAACTTGAATCCATGCTGGATAGGAGTGACTTTTACCTTGTCAAGATTCTCTTCAAGTTTGTTGCCTTGTGTGGAAAGCCCTTCCAGGAAAAAGTTTCCGATGTCATATCCTAACATACCATATTTAGGGAATGTATTTGCCATATCTTTGCTATACCAGCGGCGATATGATTTTGTGAAGTTTATGGCTGCAGGGAAAAAGTTGTTGGTATAGAACGATGAGTAGAAATAGGTATCCAGTTCATAGAATCCGGCCAGAAAATCCTGGGTATAGGTCTGCCATTCGGGATAGCCGAACAGATGCATTTCATATTCCTGGTTTTCACGGCATACCGATGTCAGAGGGGGAATCAGTTTGGTCAGCGCTGTTGATTTCCCGGAAATCGGAATGAAGATATTCGGCTTTGTAGCCGACATGGCTGGAATGATTTTGTCGGGGGTGGTAGTCTGTTCCACTTTCAGTTGGGTGAACGGGATCTTGTTGTCTTTCAACTCGGACTTCAATCCTTTGATAAATTCGGCCTTTTCCTTGTCACCGTTGCCGCAATCCAGAAAAATGACGTTGGCGTTGCTGAACTGACGGATAAAGTGTTCATATACTTCCGAATAGAAATAGGATTGGGGAGTATTGATCTGGTAGATGTTCGGATTCTTGAATACCTGCTCAACCTTCGGTGAAAAAGGGATAACCAGGCGTATATCATTTTTTTCAGCGAAATCGGCCAATGCCGGAATGCCTTCCTGATGAACCGGACCAATAATCAGATCCATACTTTTCAGATTGTTCTTAGACAGGATTGCTTTTACACCAGAAGCGGTCCCTTTGGTATCGAATGCGTAGATATCCATAGAAACGCCTTTCCGTTTCAGATTGTCGACGGCAAGCAGAAATCCTTCATAGAATTCGGTCATGCGGATTTTCTCTTCGTTATTTGACGAGAAGGGCAACATCAGGGCTACCTGGATGGTACCGATCTTTTTCCTATCGGCTGTATTGGAATTGAAAAGTTCTTCATTTGTAGGGGTACTGGCCGGTTGCTGTTGGGCGGATTCCGATTTTGGGTAAGGGATAAAAAGGAAAGAGCCTCTTTTCAGTTTCCCGTTCTTCAGCTCCGGGTTGGCTGCAATCAGTTCTTCCTGAGTGATTCCATACATCTGGCTTATGCTGAAAATCGTTTCCTTGCGTTGTACTTTATGCATATCTTTCCATCCCTTTTTCTGAGTGCTTTCTGTTTGGTCCGTATTGGGAACAGATGCGCTTTGTGATGATGTAGCGGAAGCGCTTTCCGAAGGGATTACAATGACTTGCCCGATGCGGAAGTTGCTGGCACTCAAACCGGGGTTTGCGTCACATATGGCCTTGGCACTGACGTTATATTTAACGGTCAGCTGGTACAGAGTTTCACCTGCCTGGATGGTATGGAACTGTCTTGTCCCGTTTTCACCATTCCGTGATTGAGGTATTTTCAGTTTCTGTCCTACACGTATGACATCACCGCTACCCGGGTTCAGGCGGATAATGTCTTCGATGGATACGTTATACATGCTGGCAATGGAATACAGTCCCTGGCCTTTGGTTACGGTATGCAGGAAATATCCGGTGTCTGTCTGTGCCTGCATCGTTGTTCCCGGACAAGCTGCAGCAAGTGCCAGTGCAAGACAAATGGTATGGATTAATTTCATTTTCGTTATACTTTGTTGAGAGGCAAAAGTACAAAAAAAAGAATTATCTTTGCAAAGATATCATTGATTTTAGGTATGGAAGAGGGAAAAGAGACTATCAGTGTAGAAGGTGCCCGCGTGCACAATCTGAAAAATATAAATGTAGAGATACCACGCGACAGCCTTACTGTCATTACGGGTTTGAGTGGAAGCGGCAAATCGTCTTTGGCTTTCGATACGATTTTTGCAGAAGGACAGCGCCGCTATATAGAGACTTTTTCGGCATATGCCCGTAATTTCTTAGGTGGAATGGAACGCCCGGATGTGGATAAGATTTCAGGATTGAGTCCGGTCATTTCCATAGAACAGAAAACTACCAACAAGAATCCCCGTTCGACAGTTGGTACCACTACCGAAATATATGACTATCTGCGTCTGCTTTATGCGCGTGCCGGTATTGCCTATTCCTACCTGTCGGGGGAAAAGATGGTAAAATATACGGAAGAGCAGATCCTGGATCTGATCCATCGTGACTATAAAGGCAGGCGTATCTATATTCTGGCTCCTTTGGTACGTACCCGTAAGGGACATTATAAGGAACTGTTCGAACAGGTACGTAAAAAGGGATATCTGTATGTACGTGTCGACGGGGAGATACGTGAGATTGTTCACGGGATGAAGCTGGACCGTTATAAGAATCATGATATTGAAGTGGTGGTCGACAAGACCATTGTCGGCGATAAGGATGACAAGCGTTTGAAGCAGAGTGTGGCGACGGCTATGCAGCAGGGCGACGGACTGCTGATGATTCTGGATGCCCAGACTGAAAGTGTCCGTCATTACAGTAAACGCCTGATGTGTCCGGTAACCGGATTATCCTATAAGGAGCCGGCTCCCCATAATTTTTCTTTCAATTCACCTCAGGGGGCTTGTCCCCGCTGCAAGGGTTTGGGATATGTGAATCTGATTGATGTTGACAAGGTTATTCCCGACCGTTCTTTGTCTGTTTATGAAGGTGCGGTTGCTCCGCTCGGTAAATATAAGAATGTAATGATATTCTGGCAGATAGAGGCTTTGCTCGAGAAGTATGAGGCAACCTTGAAGACTCCGGTACAGGAACTTCCCGAAGATGCCATCAATGAAATTCTCTATGGATCGGATGAACGGTTGAAGATCAAAAGTTCCCTTATCCATGCTTCATCCGATTATTTTACTAATTATGAAGGTATCGTCAAATACATTCAGATGATGCAGGAAAAAGATGCCTCAGCTACGGCGCAGAAATGGGCCGACCAGTTTGCCAAGACTGATGTCTGTCCCGAATGTAAAGGTGCCCGTTTGAATAAGGAGGCTCTTTGGTTCCGTATCCATGATAAGAATATCTATGAGCTTGCGTCCATGGATATAAGTGAACTTTATGAATGGTTGTCGCATGTAGATGAATTTCTGGATGACAGACAGCGGGTCATCGCCTCTGAAATATTGAAGGAACTGCGTACCCGTCTGAAATTTCTGCTTGATGTCGGGTTGGATTACCTTTCGTTGAACCGTTCTTCGGTCAGTCTGTCGGGGGGTGAGAATCAACGTATCCGTCTGGCAACCCAGATAGGTTCGCAGTTGGTCAATGTACTATATATTCTGGACGAACCTAGTATCGGACTTCATCAGCGTGATAATATACGGCTGATCAATTCATTGAAGGAGTTGCGTGATCTGGGTAATTCGGTGATTGTGGTAGAACATGATAAGGATATGATGCTGGCTGCCGATTATATCGTAGATATGGGTCCCAAAGCAGGGCGTCTGGGAGGAGAGGTTGTATTTGCAGGAACTCCCGAAGAAATGCTGAAGACTGACACTTTGACTTCGCGGTATCTGAACGGGAAGATGAAGATTGAAATACCGGAAGTGCGCCGTAAAGGTAACGGACATTCGTTGTGGCTGAGAGGTGCCCGGGGAAATAACCTGAAGGGAGTGGATGTTGAATTTCCGTTGGGCAGGTTGATCTGTGTGACGGGTGTTTCTGGAAGTGGAAAGTCGACCTTGATAAATGATACGCTTCAGCCTATCCTGTCACAGCATTTTTACCGTTCTTTGCAGGACCCTTTGCCTTATGACTCTATTGAAGGATTGGAATACATAGATAAGGTGGTCAATGTAGATCAGTCGCCGTTGGGAAGAACACCCCGGTCCAATCCCGCTACCTATACCGGAGTCTTTTCTGATATCCGTAATCTTTTTGTGGGCCTGCCTGAGGCAAAAATCAGGGGATATAAGCCGGGAAGATTCTCGTTTAATGTTGCGGGGGGGAGATGTGAGGCCTGTGGCGGCAACGGTTACAAGACTATTGAGATGAATTTCTTGCCCGATGTATTGGTACCTTGTGAGGTCTGTCACGGGAAACGGTACAACCGTGAAACCCTGGAAGTGCGTTTTAAAGGTAAGTCAATAGCCGATGTGCTTGATATGACGATAAACCGGGCGGTTGAGTTTTTTGAAAATGTACCTCAGATTCTGAATAAAATTAAAGTATTGCAGGAGGTAGGACTGGGTTATATCAAGCTTGGACAGCCGTCAACCACTTTATCCGGAGGAGAAAGCCAACGTGTCAAGCTGGCTACCGAACTGTCTAAACGTGATACGGGGAAGACTGTCTATATTCTGGATGAGCCTACCACAGGATTGCATTTTGAAGATATACGTGTGCTGATGAACGTCTTGAACCGATTGGTAGACAAGGGTAATACAGTCATCGTCATAGAGCATAACCTGGATGTGATCAAAATGGCCGATTATATCATCGATATGGGGCCTGAAGGCGGAAAGGGAGGTGGTGAGCTGTTGTCATGCGGTACGCCCGAGGAAGTGGCTTTGAGCACTAAAGGTTATACACCTAAGTATATCAAGGAAGAATTGGAAAATAAATGATGGAAATAATCGAAAACTGGATAAACTATGTCGAAAGAGAAGATTGCTAAGACCAATGCGGCCCGCTTGCTTGACAGAGATAAAATCAAGTATGAGCTTGTTCCGTATGAGGTTGATGAAAACGATTTGAGCTGTGTACATGTAGCGGCTACATTGGGAGAGAATATTGAGCAGGTTTTCAAGACGTTGGTGCTTCATGGTGACAAGTCAGGCTATTTTGTCTGTGTAGTTCCCGGAGAGCATGAAGTAGACTTGAAGATGGCGGCCAAGGTTTCGGGAAACAAGAAGTGTGATCTGATTCCGATGAAGGAGTTGTTACCGCTTACAGGATATATCCGTGGAGGATGTTCTCCGATAGGGATGAAGAAGCATTTTCCTACCTATATTCATCATACCTGTAATGATTATCCCTATATTTACGTGAGTGCGGGAATGAGAGGGTTACAGGTGAAACTGGCTCCATCCGACTTGATTAAGGTAAGTCAGGCTGAGGTCTGCTCACTTTTTGAAGACTGAAAATCGGCCGATTGGGGTAAGACAGATTTTAATAAGGATAATGTAGCCCGGCGTATGTTTTCCAGTGCGATTTCGGGCTTCATTGCTTCCAGGAGGGGGAGAGTATCCGGACTGGTCTGCAGTAGAAACTTGAAACCGGCTTTTTTCAGTTGGTCCTTATCTTCTATCTTTCCCGCCAGTAATGCTACCGGTACAGAATGACGGTTTGCCCGTTCCAGCACTCCAGCCGGAACTTTACCTTGTAAGGTCTGGCTGTCTGCTTTACCTTCTCCTGTAATGACCAGATCGGTTCCATCCAGGTAGTTGTCGAATCCGACTGCATCCAGCATCAGGTTGATGCCTGGCTTCAGTTGTGCGTGCATGAATGCGTAAAATGCAGCTCCCAGTCCTCCGGCAGCTCCACCTCCTTGCAGTTCTTTTACCTTTTTTCCGGTTGTTTTTTCTATGATTGCAGACAGACTGTACATTGCTTTGTCAAGTATTGCAAGCTGTGCTGGAGTCCCTCCTTTCTGAGCCCCGAATACATAAGCTGCTCCTTGAGGACCACAAAAAGGGTTATGTACATCACAGGCTACAACGAATGAAGACTCTTCTAATCCTGCAAGTATGCCATTAGTGTCAATTCTATTAACCTGTCCCATTGTTTGTCCGCCATACCCTTCCAGCAATTTTTCTCCGTCATAGAGTTTTGCCCCTAGAGCCTGGAGCATGCCCAGTCCGGCATCATTGGTCGCACTTCCGCCTATCCCAACCAGAAAATTCCGGTATCCGCGTTTCAGTGCGTCGGCAATCAGTTCTCCTGTTCCGTAAGTGGTGGTTTTCATCGGATCTCTTTCTTTTTCGGGGACCAGCGGGAGTCCGTTTATTTCCGCCATCTCGATGATTGCAGTTTTACCGTCGCCGGATACTCCGTAGCGCGCTTTGCGTATCCGCATTAACGGATCATGCGCTTCAATAGTGATAAAGTGCCCTTGAGTAGCCTTGACCAGAATGTCTAGTATACCTTCTCCGCCGTCGGAAACCGCTAACGGGATGACTTGGCAATATGGAATTTGCTCCTTGATAGTTTGTTCCACGCACTGTTCCACTTCGGCAGAAGTGAGACAACCTTTGAAGGAATCTATGGCAAGTATTATCTTTTTCATGGAATGATTGTTTTATCCTCTGCAAAAGTACATAATTTTATGTAGGCTGGATAATCCTTATTTATGTACGTTCACATATCGGTCTGCCAAAATATATCGGATAGAAAGGGGATTCCCTATGACAAGTGCAGATATTCCTATCGGGAAAGAGGGAATTTCTTTTGTATGGAACTAAAAATAGACTTATTTTGGGGCGGAATTCAAAAAAAATAAAGTTATGAAGAGACAGACTTGTTTTTTGGCAGTAATCATATCGGTTTTTCTGATGGCCGGCTGCAGTACATCATGGACAACAAAGAGTAGGAGTGATTTGGTCAGCAGTATACATAGGGGTATGACTATGCAGCAAGTTATGGATGAAATGGGAAAGCCAAAATTCCGTTCGTTTGTGGGAGATCGGGAAGAATGGAGGTATGAGAAATTTAAGATGATCACGGGGCATACTACTATCATTATCGGTTTTTCCGATGGTAAAGTAGAATATATGGATTCGTTTGAAGGAGTTTTGCCTCAAGAAGTGCTGTCCGGACAGACACCGGTAGTCGTGTTGCCTTCTGACGGATGGCAATATCCGGAAGGTGAGGGATATTATTCATTTGAAGGGTTGATTGCTAGGCTGAAAAAGACTACATTGAAGTCTGAGCGTTATAATATTATCAAAGAAGCGGCCAGAAGGAACCGTTTCACCTCGGAACAATGCGCTGAAATACTGAAGACACTGGCCTGGGATGATGAACGTCTGGAAGTTCTTCCGTTACTGGTACCTATCATTTCCGACAGATACAATGACAGTAAGATTGTGCAGGCTATGACTTTCATTTCCGGTGAGAAGGAGGCACGAGCTATCTTGAACGCTTATAGGGGCAGGTCGTATTGTTCCTTTGCCATGACGGATGCTGATTTTTCTGATTTTTACCGGCAGATGAAGGAGGAGCCGTTTAAAGACGGGCAGTTAAAGCTGATTCGGAATAAGGCTGTCTCAAGCGGCTTTTCGTGTAACCAATGTGTGAAGATTCTGGAGTTGCTTACGTGGGATGATGACAAGATGGAATTCCTTTCTGTGCTGGCTCCGGTAATAGTAGACCGGTCTAACAGCGACAAGGTAGTGAAATGCTTTACTTATATGAGTGGTCGGGAGAAAGCCCGTAGGATATTGGAGGCATACAAATGATAGGTAAATCATAGAAATCTTTGTTTTTTTGCAGCTTTATCAAAAATGTTTATCTTTGCACTCAATTCATTATACGTATGACGCGTATATTGTTGAGTAAAGTAAAGTTTTTATATGAAGAATATCCGAAATTTCTGTATTATCGCTCATATTGACCATGGTAAGTCTACACTGGCCGACCGCTTGTTGGAATATACCCAGACTGTGAAGATTACCGAAGGACAGATGCTGGACGATATGGATCTGGAACGTGAGCGGGGAATTACGATTAAGAGTCACGCCATCCAGATGGAGTACAACTATAAAGGGGAAAAATATATTTTGAACCTGATTGATACTCCGGGACACGTGGATTTTTCTTATGAGGTTTCCCGGTCTATCGCAGCTTGTGAGGGTGCCTTGCTTGTAGTCGATGCTTCCCAAGGTGTACAGGCACAGACTATCTCCAATCTGTATATGGCGTTGGAGCATGATCTTGAGATCATTCCGGTTATGAACAAATGTGATATGGCCAGTGCGATGCCCGAAGAAGTGGAAGATGAGATTGTTGATCTGCTCGGCTGTGACCGTGGAGATATTATCAGGGCTTCCGGAAAGACGGGAATGGGAGTGGAAGAGATTCTTCAGGCTGTAGTGGAACGTATCCCATGTCCCAAAGGAGATGAAAATGCTCCTTTACAGGCTTTGATCTTTGATTCTGTGTTCAATTCTTTTCGGGGTATCATTGCTTATTTCAAGGTGGTGAATGGGGTTATCCGGACAGGCGATAAGGTGAAGTTTTTCAATACGGGCAAAGAATACGATGCAGATGAAGTGGGTGTGTTGAAGATGGATCTGGTTCCGCGTAAGGAATTGCGTACGGGTGATGTCGGATATATCATATCGGGTATCAAGACTTCCCGTGAGGTGAAAGTGGGAGATACCATTACTCATATAGCCCGTCCGTGCGATAAGGCTATAGAAGGTTTTGAGGAAGTGAAACCAATGGTATTTGCCGGAGTTTACCCTATTGAAGCCGAAGAATATGAAAACTTACGGGCTTCTCTGGAGAAATTACAGTTGAATGATGCTTCTCTGACTTTCCAGCCGGAATCTTCGCTGGCTTTGGGATTTGGTTTCCGATGTGGCTTTTTGGGACTGCTTCATATGGAAATAGTTCAGGAACGCTTGGACCGTGAGTTTGATATGAATGTTATAACTACGGTGCCGAATGTTTCTTATATGGTGTATGACAAACAAGGTGGAGTACAGGAGGTACATAATCCAGGTGGTATGCCCGATCCTACATTGATAGATCATATTGAAGAGCCTTATATTGACGCTTCCATCATTACCCGTACCGATTATATCGGGCCGATTATGACTCTCTGTCTGGGAAAGCGAGGTGAACTGGTCCGCCAGGATTATATATCAGGTAACCGGGTAGAGCTTCATTACCGCATGCCGTTGGGAGAAATCGTCATCGATTTCTACGACAAACTGAAAAGTATTTCGAAAGGATATGCTTCATTTGATTACCATCAGTCAGGTTTCCGGCCGTCGAAGTTAGTGAAGTTGGATATCTTGCTGAATGGAGAGTCGGTGGATGCTCTTTCTACATTGACACATTTTGATAATGCTTATGATTTGGGACGACGGATGTGTGAAAAACTGAAGGAGTTGATTCCACGTCAGCAGTTCGAAATAGCAATTCAGGCGGCTATAGGGGCTAAAATTATTGCCCGTGAAACCATCAAGGCTGTCCGAAAAGACGTGACAGCCAAATGTTATGGTGGTGACGTAAGCCGTAAAAGGAAATTGTTGGAGAAACAGAAACGTGGAAAGAAACGTATGAAACAGATTGGTACGGTGGAAGTACCTCAGAAAGCGTTTTTGGCAGTATTGAAACTTGATTGATTCTTTTTTAATATCGTTTGATATATGGTTGGAACAAACGATGGATTTATTGTTGTTCCAACCGTTTTTTATGATAATATAGTTTTTACACAATATATGTTATAGAACATATATTTCGCATGTATAAATTTTATAAAACATGCGTTTAAAAGTAAGCTTCCAAAATTGGCGTATTGACTAGCATGTCTC
>ULQU01003318.1_pt1 | contig 77572 bp, 47 predicted proteins | sample 1954841 | NCBI WGS metagenome assembly ULQU01 (sample SAMEA4835664, study PRJEB28245) | human gut metagenome | biome: gut microbiome; material: fecal sample | place: Denmark | collected 2008
AAATAGAGATAAGTCTTTTGGTTTAGATCTGAATTTAATTAGAAGCTCTAAGAAAAGATATTTGATATATTTGTTTTTATTTTTTAGTTTGTATTTTTGGAGTGGAAACACATCTAACTTTATATATTTCCAATTCTAATGAGATATAATCGTTTACACATAAAACAGATAGTTTCATTTATTTTATTTTGTGGAGTTGCTTTTGGTGTATTTAATATAATTACACCAGTCCTTTTTAGGATATTACCTAATGATTATGCCCGTACGAAACTAATACTTAATCGATTGAAACATAGTAGTGATATGGATTTAGTAATATTAGGTAATAGTAGAGGTATGAGTGGTATAAATGGTTATATATTAGAAGAAAAATTAGCGAATCATCCTCATGTGTATAATCTATCTTCTTCGAGTCAGACATTTGCACAAAGTGTGTTATATTACCATTCTTTGCCTGATTCGACAAAGATAGTATTACAATGTATTGATGTTGATCGTGCTTTTTCTCCATTATCTATATCGGAAGCAAATAAATTATCTTTGATATTTTATGGTTATTCTTTTGATGAAGAAACAAAAAAGTGGTTACCTCAACTAGTTGATGATCTTTCGCCTTCAATTATTAACAATTGGAAAGCAAGAGATATCCTGTTTACAAGTTTGGTTTATTATATGCGTCAGTTATTAGATGATGATGTACCTGAAAAGTCTATTTTGGAAGAGATTAAATACCCTTCATCTCAGACATCTTTAAGAAGTGCTGCATATGATTATGATGTTGATTTACAAAATAAAGAAAATAGGTTTTCTGAATGTTCCCATGTATCTGAAGATTGGAAATCATTATTAAATACATCCTATTTATATTTTAAGAGTAGGAATATTCATTATTATCTTGTTTTAATGCCATATAATAGTGATATAGCATTTGATAAGACGAAAAAGCAGAAAGCGGTAAATATCTTTAAGGATGAATTCAGCAATATACCAATGATTGATTGCATTGATCTATTATCACCTGAGGATTTTTATGACGCTATTCATCCTAATAATAATGGAGCAAAAATAATAACCGATAAAATTATTACTTCACTACCATGATTTTAGTCACAACACTTTCCTTACTTTCAGGTGTTGCAGCCAAGACTAAATAAACGCCGGTTGCAACACGACTTCCTTTGCTGTTCCGACAATTCCAGGAAACTTGTCCGCCTACTGATTTTGTCTGGTAAACCAAGTTACCTGCGATATCTGTAATCTTGACATTGGAATTGCTCATCAATCCTGTAATGATTACTTTATCATCAAAGTCCGGTCTAACAGGATTTGGGTAAGCATGTATATCTGAATAGTTTTCTTTTCCTTCGGTAGCTTCTCCCTGATAAGATAAAACTCCATAGCCATCAGCCGCAAAGAAAACTTCTCCACTTTCCGGATTAATAGCAATGCTGTTGATTGAATTGGAAGGAAGCGGAGAATTATCGGTTGTAAAGTTTTCGATCACTTCCGTTCCGTCTGCATTAACCAGAAAAATTCCGGAACCATCGGTTGCAATCCATTTCTGATTACTACCATCAACAGCAATAGCGTTGACTCTGACTCCATTTAACAGGTAATCGGATTCATCGGCCAGCACAATTCGGTTAAACCGTAAATCTTCTATCTTTGATGGATTATAACAAACAATCGGTCCGATATTGGTTCCAGCCCAAATATAACCGTCTTTATCTTCTGTCATACAATAAAACAGGTTTGCATCCAAGGTGTTTCCTTGATTATCACTGACAGCTGCATAATATTCAGATACATCATCCGACTGATCTGTAATTGTTCCGTTGTCGTTTAAGGCAAAGAGACCTGGTTTAGATGAATGAACGAAATTGACAAACTTGTATCCTTGTTTTGTTATGAGTATTTTATCTATGATTTCAGTATTTGCAATAGCAGAATTTGTATATTTAATCCACTGCCCATCTGTTGTTAATATTTTAATGGAATAGGTAGAATTACAATTGGTAATCCATAGATTTCCGTCTTTATCCAAAGTTGTGCTTCCTATACGGATGTATCGGCTGTCTGTTCCAATGGATGTTTCTAAAGGACTGTTAGTCAAGTTGTACCAGTTAAGTACCGTATCGTTCTTCAATTCCAAAATACCTTCGCCGTAATAAGCTACGTAAGTATGTGTCGGATCATTCGGATCAACAGCTAGGTTTAAAGCATCTTGGATGTAATAGGCATTTAATTGCTTGGCAATTTTCTGCTCATCGTAATTAATCCATTGGCCGTTGGCGTACGTCATGATGGTATTTGTCCGGAAATATCGATTTAACCATCTTCCGCCTCCAGTTACCCAAAGTTTACCTCCCTCATACTTTAAATCCCAGGCATAATTTCTTTTCGGACTATTGATGGTTAATCCGTCAACTAAAACATCATATGAATTTGAGCCGGATTTCTTCTTAACTCCCATGATTCCATTGGTTCCACAAGCTAACCAATATGTATCGGCAGTTTGTAAATAAGTGACATCTTTTAAGGAATTAAGTCCGCCTGTGATAGTTTGGAAGTTGACTAAATCGGTAGATACATAGAATCCATACGGAGTAAATGCCATCAGTTTTCCGTTTTCTACTTTCATCCCTGATAAATTGTAGTCAAGAAGGAATCTGGTGACGTTGTTATTGTTTAGGTAATAAACCCCCTTTGCAGAAACACACATGCATAGCTTATTTTGGAAGTCGGCTATTTTAGTGATGTTGCTTAATTCAAACTGATCTGTCTGTATTGACAGTTGATTCCAATTGGCTTCATCCAGCAAGTTATCACTCAGCTTTCCTTGTCTGATGCCTGTGTTTGTTAATGCATACAATGTATTGTTGATGATACATACCGAGCGGACTGCTCCGATACGGTACGTATCTGTAATTTCCTTTTTCGAGAGATTGACAACGATAACACCTACTTGTGCCGATATATAGGCATAATTATCGGAGAAATAGATATCGTTAATTGTCTTATCTTGTATGGATGTACTGTTCTTCAGATAAGGAAGATTGTAAATGCCGTCTTCATTCCACAGATCGATATTACCGTTGCGATAACCTATCACCAACGTGTGTTTATTGGCATGATAACGAATTACCTTTATTTTATTATCGCTTAATCCGTTCTTCTTTGAATAGGTTGTCAGGCTCTGGTCTTCTTTTCCATAAGCATACAGCGAACTGTCGGCTACAGCAAACACATAATTTGGAGTCTCAGTTACTAATGCCGTGTTATTATACGCCTGATGTATCGTCCATTTATCATATTGAGCATAAACAGACGAGATATAACTAAAGCATAGCAGAAGCAGAAAACCTATTTTATTCATGCGACAGTTCATTTAAGATCGGATAATTGAGTCAGAAATTCATCCAGCTTTTCTACGGCCTTTGCCCGATGACTGATTTGGTTCTTGATATCGTTTCCTAATTCGGCAAAAGTTTGTTCGTATCCTTCCGGTATGAAAATAGGATCATAGCCAAAACCATTTTCTCCTCGCTTGGTTGTAGTAATGGTTCCGTTTACAATACCATCAAAAGTATATGTCTTTCCGTTCCATACTAAGGCAATAACTGTCCGGAAACGGGCCTTTCGGTTTTCCTTTCCTTCCATCTTATGCAATAACTTCTTCATATTGGCTTCCGAATCATGTCCCGGCCCTGCATAACGGGCTGAATAAACACCTGGTGCGTTATTCAAGGCTTCTACTTCCAGACCGGTATCGTCAGCGAAACAGTTTAATCCGAACTTTTCCTGAATATAATGAGCCTTCTGAAGCGCATTTCCTTCTAATGTATCGGCTGTTTCAGGTATATCATCGAAACAATTGATTTCTGCCAAACTAACTATTTCGACTGGATGATGTGAAGTTATCTTGCGTACTTCGTCCAGTTTATGCTTATTGTTGGTTGCGAATACTAATTTCATAAGATGTAAACTTAGATGTTTATATGTACAATAACGTATTTACCCGTAAATCATTGTATGGGCTGCCAATAAAAAACAAAGATAGTGGAAATAAATAAATCCCGGCCGTATTTAATCTCACGAATACGACCGGGATTGAAATTCTTTTATTCTCTCAAGAGAAAGAATATTATTGTTCTAATTTATGGATAATCTGCATCATTTGAGCACCTAAACCAATTGTATAGCCTTGAGAAACAAATACAACACGGTTAAATGTATCGGCAATGAGGAAGATTGGTAATGTATTGGCATGTTCCAACTTCATGGCTGCTACCATTTCTTTCTGGATAGCATGGCTCTTGTCAATACCATAAACGATATTATTCGGTAAACCCTTGAACTCTGCCGGATCAAATTTCTTGTATCCTTCTTCATCCGGGAAGAGTAATACCATCTTTCTGCCCCAAGTTTCTAATTGGTCTTTTACTGCGGCGATATCGCGCATCGCATGATTCGTCGGTTCCTGACGAGCACCTAAGATGGCAACGACGTAATAACCACGTCCTGTTGTAGCCAGCAAGCTGGTTTCTTCGCCTGTTTCGGCAGAGATGTATTTGTTCTCTGAGTTGAAGTTTCCGATTACCTGGATGTCATCTTTGTTTTCACGCATATTCAGATGAACCTGTGTTGTCTTTCCTTCTTCGATGTTGAAGAAAGTCAGCTGAGCCAATACAGTTCCGCTGGCCATACGTGTACCACTTACCAATAAGTAACTGCCTGTATCCATTTGCGTTCCTTTCTTCAGCAGATTACTCCATGTTGCACCGCTACCCATATCTACATCACCTTCTTCGTAGTTTAATAACTGCAAACGTCCGTCGGTCAGTTTAGAGATGGTGAAATGAGAATAATATTTCGGATCTTCCAATGCCTTGATTGGTTTATAATCTGCCTGTAAAGTTCCTTTTGAACTTGTTGTTTGTTCGGCTGCCTGGAAGTTAATGTCGATGATTTCTTTACCCGAGAATAACTGAACTTTACGGGTTACTTCGTCAATACGTGCCGGAATTCCTAAAGCGCGTGATAACGAAACAAAGAAGATATCGCGTGAATGCTTGTCGGCTATGCGTGCTTTCCAAACACCTTCCGGGAAAATCGGTGCGCCACCCAAGTTACATTTTTCATCGATGGTGATATTGTTCTTTACCCAATCTACCAGCTTCATCGGATCTGCCTGATAAGCTTTCAAGTTGGCTTCCGGAACAGCTTTTTGGAAGAATGCCTTATACGGTGTAATCATTTCGTTGGCTACACGCGGGTTCCGTACGTACTGTGCAAAGATTTCCGGATCGATATTTCCGTTGGAGATACTATTCTTCAGGTGATCATCCAGTACTTCACGAGAAACATCACGCAGGTCTTTGGCTGAAATACGCTGTAACAGATCGATCGCTGCTTCTTTTTGTTCGTCGTTGGCTGAAGCATCTTTCAGGAAACCGGAAATGGTTTGATAGTTTCCGCGTGAACCGATCAGCAATTTGGTGGCAACGGTTGCATCCATACCGATTTCTTTGGCAAAGTCTTTGGCTTTCTGATCTGTAAAGAAGGTGGCAACATAAGCATTACGGATAGAATCTTCCTCAGCCATGCGACGCGTGTTTTCTGCTCTTTGTTCCGGGGTTACTTCCGGTAACTTGGCATTCTCTGGAGGAGGAACAATATCCAAATCGATCGTATAAGCTTCACCTGCTTTCTTGTCCAAGACTACAGTTACTTCGTTTTGCTGGCCGAAAGAAACTTTGCTGTAACCAAACTGGCCGTCTTTTGATGCCCAAACCAGCATATCACCCTTACCGGATGTCAGGAAGGTTGCACCGTTGGCATCGGTTGTTTTGTTGGCAACGGTATAGAATTCGGCGTAATTGTATACTTTAAATTCGACACGGGCGTCTGAAACTGGCTGCTGATTGGCATCCACAACCTTAATGGTAGCTTTGGCAGTTTCGGCATAGTTGCCGATGATGTTGATTTCCGTATAAAGCGGAGTCTGTACCATGACTTCTTCCGGTCCCTGATATTTACCGAATACTTTCGTATGCATCAGCATACCACGGCTTGCCGGAGCATTAAACCATCCCAGGTTCAGTACAGGTTCCGGCTCACAAGCACCCAAGAAGTACCATTGTCCGTCTACCCAAGCTTCTACCCATGCATGATTGTCGTCGGTATGTGCCCAACGGGGCGTATAAACTTGGCGGGCCGGAATACCTACCGAACGCAAAGCCGCTACGGTAAATGTTGATTCTTCGCCACAACGTCCGTAAGCCGTCTTAACAGAGGCTAAAGGAGAGCTGGTACGTGCGTCGGACGGTGTATAGATTACTTTCTCATGACACCAGTGATTGACTTCGATCACGGCATCATGCAATGAGAGTCCTTTTACGCGATCTTTCAATTCCTGATAGAAGACCATACGGCTTTCGTCCAGGTTTTCATTGTTTACGCGGATCGGCAGAACGAAATGACGGAAAATATCTTCCGGAATCTGTTTTCCCCACGGCATTTCCTGTTTGGCCTGGAAAGAAGTCCGGACATTCTTCAGGAAAAATTCTCCACTGTAATCAGCAATGTCGCCTACCGGCATATAAGCGTACAAGAAGCTCATGGCTTCCTTTTCTTCCGGAGTCATTGACTGATTGAATACTGTAAACAAATTGCCTTCACTCAAGGTTGTTTGTCTAGATTGGAAATCTGTTTCCACCTGAGTTCTGTAGGCTGTGTCTGAAATGAAATGAGAGGATGAATTGTTCATACAACTCGTCCATAAGAACAAGGCAGACACGCATGCGATCAAATGTTTTTTGTTCATATTTAGGTTAATAATGAGATTTATGCAAAGTTAGTGATTCTTCTTTGATTTTTTTCGTTTACTTTGCATGTAATTTACGTATAATTCTAATTTTAATATTTTTAGAGATGATAGTAAGTGCTGAAGGTATCTTATTAGTTGCGTCGGTCATTTTAATATTCAGTGTTTTTGCCGGAAAGGCTGGATATCGTTTCGGTTTACCTGCCTTGTTGTTGTTCCTGGGTGTCGGTATGTTGTTTGGGAGCGACGGATTGGGTATTCAGTTTGATAATCCGAAACTGACACAGTTTATTGGTGTACTGGCGTTGAGTATTATCCTGTTCTCGGGTGGTATGGATACGAAGGTTGCTGAAATCAAACCCATTGCTTCGCAAGGGATTGTCCTGGCAACGGTAGGCGTTTTACTGACTACATTCATTACCGGAGGATTTATTTATGTTATTTCGATGATGGCATCGAAGTATGTTACCTTGACTTTCCCGGAATCATTGTTATTGGCGGCGGTCATGTCGTCAACCGATTCGGCTTCGGTTTTCTCCATTCTGCGCAGTAAAGGTGTTTTGCTGAAGGAGAATCTTCGTCCGACCTTGGAATTGGAAAGTGGTAGTAACGACCCGATGGCTTATATGCTGACTTTGATTCTGATTGCCGTTATCCAGTCGGGAGGCATGAGCGTTCCGCAGGCGGCTTTGATGCTGGTACTGCAGTTGGTGATCGGTGCGATTGGTGGTTTCCTGTTTGGAAAAGCTATTGTGTGGCTGGTCAATAAGATTGATATTGATAATGCTTCTTTGTATCCGATCTTGATTCTGGCTTGTTCGTTCTTTACGTTTTCGGTCGTTACGTTGGTGAAGGGAAATGGTTATCTGGCTGTTTATATAGCCGGTTTGATTTTCGGTAATTCCAAGATTGTTCATAAACGGAGTATCGGTACCTTCTTCGACGGATTTACCTGGCTTTGGCAGATTGTGATGTTCATCACGTTAGGTTTACTGGTGAATCCGCATGAACTGATACCGGTAACGCATATCGGTTTGTTTATTGGTGTGTTTATGATTCTGGTGGCTCGTCCGCTGAGTGTCTTTATTTCTCTGCTTCCTTACCGGAATTTCTCCTGGCGGGCACGGGCTTATATCTCGTGGGTGGGTCTGCGTGGTGCAGTACCGATCATCTTTGCTACCTATCCGTTGCTGGCCGGGATCGAACACGCTCATGTTTTCTTCAACATCGTGTTCTTTATTACCATTCTTTCGTTGTTGGTTCAGGGAACTACGGTGACCTATATGGCACGGAAGTTGAAGCTGATAGATAAACCGGCACTCAAGGAAGAGTTCGGTATCGAATTGTCGGAAGATATCCGCAGTGTGATGAGTGAAATCGACCTGACTCCGGCAGTGTTGGCTCATGGTAATCGTTTGATGGATTTGAAACTCCCGGATCATACCCTGGCTGTTATGGTGAAACGGGAGGGCCGGTATTTTATTCCTAAAGGAAATACGGTATTGAAAGAGGATGATAAAATCCTGATGATTTCGGATGACGACAAAGCTTTGCTTGAATCGTATAAAGAGTTAGGCGTCAAGAAATATACATTCAAGAAGAATGAATAATGACAATTTGTTCAGATTGTCAAAATGTCAATGAAACCCTTTCAAAACGAGCGTATTTCGGACCAGTGTACGATGTGTTTGAAAATAGGAGCGTTTTGAAAGGGTTAAAATGTCGTTTTTTACTCTTAAATAGTTGGTTGTAAGTATGATATCCTCTATTTGGATGATCTCTGATTTCTGAAGAAAATACACGGAAAAAGCCCTGAAAAGAGAAAATTACTCCCTTTTTCCGACGAAAATCGAAGGATTTTCCCGAATTTCTCGCCATTTTTCGTCCAATTTCTGCCGAAGAAACTCGAAATTCATGCCTATCTTTTCATCAAAAGCCGGCGTATTTGTTTGTAAAAGTAACGAGTTTTGTGGATAAACCTAGGCAATTTCCGGAAAAAGACCTCTTTTCTTGCAGATTTTGTTCGGGAAATTCATTTTTACGCGTTAGCAGAAAAGGCAATTCAAGATCAATTTGTTCGTTTTTCTTCAAGAATTCTGTCTTTTCTGCTTACGCTATTTGTGAATCAGTCTTTCATCTCAGCCAGACCTTCTTCAAACGTATGTGGAGTATAACCTATTTCCAGACGGGCTTTCTCAATACATAGGCCACTGAAACGGGGGCGCGGAGTTTTTTCCTGCATCTCCTCGGTAGTTACAGGCTGAATCAGGGAACGGTCGAGATGGAAATAATCGGCTACGCGATAAGCCATATCGGCAATCGAAAGGTATTCTGCTCCGCAGATATGATAAATCCCTGACTTGGTGTGATGAATCAACCGTTCGGCGGCTTCGGCAATATCACCTACCCAAGTAGGCGTTCGCCACTGATCGGCAACCACCCGAATGGTTTGTCCGGCAGAGAGCTTGTTTTTCACCAGCTGACAAATATTACCATGTTGTCCGGGTAATGCCTTTCCATAGACAACGACAACGCGAAGGATGGCATAATCGGTACAGATCTCTTGGATACGCTTCTCTCCTTCCCGTTTGGTGACGCCATAATAATTGACCGGTTGTGTCGGATCTTCCTCCTGATGCAGGCAATCTTCTTTCCCTTCAAAGACGAAGTCGGTCGATAAATGCAGGAAGCGTGCTCCACATGCCCGGCAAGCCTGGGCCATAACGGCTGTTGCTTCTACATTCATGGCATACGCCTCGTCGTGATGCTGCTCACAGTAATCCGGAACAGATAAGGCTGAGGCATTGATCACGACATCCGGTTGTACGGATAAGATCAACTGACGGATAGTATCTGTTTGTTTGACATCCGCTTCCACAAACCGATAGCCCGGTTGGGGCTGTATGTCGGCATGAAGGGAGACTGCGGTCAGGTCATATTCCTTTCCTGTCAGGTGCTTCAGGATACGCCGTCCTACAAAGCCGTTGGCTCCGATAATCAAGACTTTCTTCATACGTTTAGAACATATAAATCATCGCCGCTAATATACGGTGATTGGTTACAGTATGTGTGTCGTGAATACATCCGCGGTTGTCGGCTGTACCGAACCAGCCTGTCGAAGGACTATATTCGAGTCCGAATTTCCAATGAGGCAAATTATAGGAAAGTTGGAGATCAACAGTCAGTAATTGTCCGACTTCCAGTCCGGTTCCATACTGATTGATGATGTCTTCGCCTGTACCCAAATTCTTCATATAGCCGACAAAAAGGCCTTGTTTCCATTTCTGTCCGTGAACAACATTCAGCCATGTCATCGAATGCCGGAACGGTGTGTAGGTTTGTTCGCCAGTCCGGTCGTCAATACTCGTTACGCCATAGCCACCCAGCATGCAGGTATGCGTCATGTTTTCGCCTAACGTACTTTTGGCGGCTACTAACCAGTCGGGCGTTTTATACCGGAGATGTGCTTCAAAGCTCATGGATGTGATCCGTTCGTCCAGCTTATACACCTTGCCATCTACCGTATTCTGTGTACGGGGTTTCAGGGATAATACTTCAGCTCCAATACCCGCCTGAAAGTTTTCATGTTTGTAATCGATGCCGGCATAGAATTCCGGGATACAACTGTTCTTGATATATTCTTCGCTTTTCCCGTTCGGTCCGTTCGACAGATATTGTAATTGCCAGAGAGCCGCACCGGTCAGTTGCCAGTGTCCGTTGTCGAAGCGATAACGAATCTGCGGAGCCCGGCTGAAAGCATTAAACGGTGCACCCGTATTCAGGTTCAATACCTGCGGATAAATATCACCAAAGAAAGGGTGCCAGGTTTGTCCCAACAGCAAAGCCGACTGCTTCCAGGCCAGATTCACATAGGCATGACGGATACGAAGAATAGCAAACGAAGTACCAGTTCCGCGAAAGTCTGTTTCAATCTTGGCAGATGTGGCAATCTTCCCGATGGAAGGTCCCGTCATATCAATACCCAAGCGGGAATATAATAAGTAAAAGCTACTGTTAGATTGTGCATTTAAGTCGTTTCCATCCGCATCATAGGCATGATCTTTCGGATAAAGATGAAACAAACCATCTACAATTTCTCCGTTAGCCCTTGAATTATAAAACAAATCTCCTCTGACTTGTCCATAAAATTTGTACGTGAAGTTTTTCTTTTGTGCAGCACCTGTAAACACCAGACAGAATAATAATCCTGCCAGCCACCATTTCCTGTTCATATTCAAACCATTGTTTAGACGGTGCAAAAGTAGCCTTTTATTTTGTATTTATATCCGTTTGCCGACTTAGAAATAATACATCATCAACCCTAAAATACGGAAATTCGTCACGGTATGCGTATTTTCTACGCGTCCGTTACGGGTATTGACATCGCCATACCAGGCTGTTCCAACAGATCCTTCGAAGCCGAATTGCCAATGTGGTAGGTTATAGGATAGATTTAAATTGGTAATGAGCAACTGATCAATATCTAATCCCATACCATATAATGTTTCTGTATCGGCCAGGCTTCGTCCGGTTCCCAAATTCTTGGTATATCCGACAAACAATGCCGGTTTCCATTTCTGTCCGTAGGTGAAGTTAATCCACGAAGTTGATTGCCGGAAAGCCGTATATTCCTGCTTTCCATTCTTAGAATCAACAGAATGAATGCCATATCCTCCCAAGAGTGCCGTATGATCCAGTGCTGAGGCCAATAACGTTTTGGCTGCTACCGTAAAATTAGTTCCGGTGTATTTAGCATGAGCTTCATAAGACGTGGTTGTCATCCGTTCATTCACTTTATAGATTTTTCCTTCCCATTCCGATTGTTTACGGGGTGAAAGAGAAATCAAATGGGCACTGGCGCCGGCAATCCATCCGTTATCGTGCTGCCAGTCTGCACCGAGATAGAATTCGGGCATGCAACTGTTCTTCATGTAATCTTCACTCATTCCGTCTGGTCCGCTGGAAGTATATTGCATTTGCCAAATAGCCGATGCGGTTAAAGTGATCTCTTTTGTCTTATATTGATAGCGTAACTGCGGACTTCGGTTAAAGGGTTGGAACGGAGCTCCGGTGGAAAGATTCAGAATATCCGGGAAAACGGAACCAAACAACGGATGCCAGGTTTGTCCGATCAATAACTGATGTTTTTCCCAGTCGAGGGCTACGTATGCTTGTCGGATACGTAACAAAGCCACATTCTTGGAGAATCCGCCAAAATCTGTTTCTACTTTTGCTGAAGTCTTCGCGGTTCCGACCTGAGGACCTTTGACATCCAATCCTAATCGGGAGGTAAAAGTATAGAAACTGCCGTTGGGACCGGCATTGATATCCTTGCCTTCTGCATCCGGAAGTTTATCCAAAGGATACAGATAGAAGTTTCCATCGACGGGAGCCATGGTTGCCCGTGTGTTATAAAACAAATCACCTCGTACGAAACCATAGAATTTATACGAGAAGTTAGCCTTTTGTCCTTTGACAGGGATACTAAAGCATAAGGTGGCTAATAGTAATAGAATAGAGGGTTTCATGATTTAAATTGTTACGAATTATTTCTGTTTACGCCACAAATATATATATTTCTTTTAAATTCATTTGAATAAAGGAATTTTATTTGTTCCTTTGCCTATGAAATAAGCTGAATAAATTGTTAACACGATAATAAGATGAACACAAAGAAGTTTTTATTAGAGGAAAAGGACATACCTACCGCATGGTATAATATTGTTGCAGACATGGAAAACAAACCCATGCCCATGTTGAATCCGCAAACTAAAAAGCCGCTGACGGAAGAAGATATGTATCCGTTGTTCTCGAAGGCGGCTTCTCATCAGGAAATGAATACAACGGATGCTTGGATTGAGATTCCTGAAGAAGTTCGTGATTTATATAAGGTTTGGCGCCCTACTCCTTTGGTTCGCGCTTACGGTTTGGAGAAAGCACTGGATACACCGGCTCATATTTATTTCAAGAATGAAAGTGTTAGCCCGATCGGTTCACACAAACTGAATTCTGCCTTGGCTCAGGCCTATTATTGCAAGCAGGAAGGTGTAACCAATATTACAACCGAGACAGGTGCCGGTCAGTGGGGTGCTGCTCTTTCGTATGCAGCCAAGGCATTTGGATTGGAATTGGCTGTCTATATGGTAAAGGTCAGCTATCATCAGAAACCTTATCGCCGTTCGATCATGCAGACTTTCGGAGCACAAGTAATAGCATCTCCCAGTATGAGTACACGTGCCGGACGAAAGATTCTAACTGATCATCCGAATTATCAAGGTAGTTTAGGTACTGCTATTTCCGAAGCTGTTGAGTTGGCAATGAGTACTCCTAACTGCAAATATACGTTGGGTAGTGTCATGAATCATGTGATGTTGCATCAGACAGTCATTGGTCTGGAAGCTGAAAAGCAAATGGAAATGGCTGGAGAATATCCGGATGTAGTGATTGGTTGCTTTGGTGGTGGTTCTAACTTCTCCGGTATTTCCTTCCCATTTATCCGTCATAAACTGAAAGAAGGCAAGGATGTTCGTATTATAGCTGCCGAACCGGCTTCTTGTCCGAAGCTGACTCGCGGTCAGTTCCAGTATGACTTCGGAGATGAGGCTGGTTATACACCGCTGATTCCGATGTTTACTTTGGGACATAACTTTGCTCCTGCCAATATTCATGCCGGTGGCTTGCGTTATCATGGTGCAGGATCTATTGTCAGCCAGTTATTGAAAGACAAACTGATGGAAGCTGTAGATATACAGCAATTGGAAACCTTCCAGGCTGCTACATTATTTGCCCAGAGCGAAGGAATTATTCCGGCTCCCGAATCATCTCATGCTATCGCTACGGCAATCCGCGAAGCAAACCAGGCAAAACTGGAAGGAAAGCCTCGTACAATCCTGTTCAATTTGTCGGGCCATGGCTTAATTGATATGGCAGCTTATGATATGTACCTGGCTGGAGATCTCCGGAATTATGAGGTAACAGATGAAGAAGTAAAGAAGAATATCAGTGAACTGGAACATATTATCTGATACTTTGTCATAACGAATATACAAATCCCTGAGATAAGGAACTTTATCAATCAGTTCTGATATCTCAGGGATTTTCTTGTTTATAAGAAGGATCGGAATTTATTCGTTGGTCTTGTTATTGACTTTCGGTCGTAAACAGAATAATTGTAGCAAGACAGCCACGGCAATGACAATACCCAGCAAGGCAAAGTCGTAGCCTAAATGTCCGCCATCCATCGATTCTCCCAGGAAGGAAGTGATCAGAGCTCCGGCAAAAACTCCCGTCATATTCATAATACCGTATGCGGTGGCTCTTTGACTGGCGGGAACAAATTGGCAAAGAATAGGCATATTGTTTGCATCAAACATACCGTAACCCAAACCAAAACATAGTCCGCCACTCATGATCAGAAACAGATTATGTCCGAATCCCAGCAGCAATAATGCAGGAATGGTCAGAGCCAGGCCGATAACTCCGGTATAAACTCTTCCTTTGATATTCTTCTGTACCCATTTATCGGATAAGATTCCACCGGCAATGACACCTACGAAGGAAGAAAAGGCTATGGTAAATGTCGATAAAGGACCAGCTTCTGCCATATCCAGATTTAGATTCTCGGCGAATAAGGTAGGTAACCAATTCTTGGTTGCCCAACCTGGCAGACTGGAAGCGGCAAAGTAGAACAAGATAACCCAGAAAGAAATATTAGCCATTAACATTCCTATGCCTCCAAACAGGTTTTTGGCTGACAGTTTTTCTTCAGGTTTCTGGGAGACTTTACGTATGAATCCATTTTCTACATCATGCATGAACAGGATAAGGATAATACTGTAGGCAATACCGATCAGTCCGAACCAGTGGAATGTTGTTTCCCAGCCATAAGACGAAGCAATTGTAGCTCCGAAGCCGCCCAACGCTTGTCCGATATATAAACCGGTCATATGTAATCCTACTGCCAATGAGCGGGATTTGTCAGTATGGTAATCTGCTATAAGCGATAATGCTGCAGGTATGTACAAAGCTTCACTGATACCCATGATCGCACGCAGGTAATAAAGTTGCTGGAAGTCGGAACAATATCCCATCATGAGTGTAACGAAAGACCACACAAACAGGCTTCCCACAATGAGCCATTTCCGATTGATGCGATCGGCTATCATTCCGGCAATCGGACTCATAAATCCGTATATCCAAAGGAAGATAGCCATTAACCGGCCAAAGTTGGCAGCCGATTGCAATTCTGCTATATCTACCATCATGGCTGCTTTCATTGTGGAAAGCATCTGTCTGTCCATGTAGTTTAATAAAGCTACAATCCAAAGTAGCCCTACTACGATCCAAGGATAATATTTGTGTTTTTTCATACACGCACAATCATTTGTTGGTTGTTAACTTAGATTCAAGTTAGGAATCTATTTGTTTATCTCTTCAACGAAAGGAACTGCTCACGTTGATTTAATAGACAAACCAAGGAGTTTATTTAAGTATTAATAGATCAAAATGGCCTGACAAGCCTTTTGTTTATGCTTATTTGTTACATCTTTCAAAGAAATGAAAGGCCTCCAGCTCAGCTTTCATCTTCCGTTCTTCCTCGTCGGTCATATTCTGGAAAGGAACACGGTTCGGACCCAGATCTAAACCTATCAACTTCATAATTCGTTTACCTGCAACGATATTTCCACGGTAATGACAAATGACATTGATGACTGCTTGTGCAAAGTTCTGTTTTTCGCGGGCTGTTTCCAAATCACCTGCGGCCCATGCTTCCAATATACCCACCAATTCTCGGCCATTATAATTGGTTGTTCCACCAATACCACCTTGTGCACCGCCCATAGCTAATGAAGGAAGTAAGGTTTCATCCTGCCCATGAAGCATGTCGTATTTGCCGTCTTTATATAAACGGCATTGATTGTATTCGTATAAACTTTCGTAAGTATATTTGATTCCGGCGAAATTAGGAATAACCCCGTCAACAGCAGCCAAGAAAGCAGTCATGGATAGATAAGCCCCGTTGAAAGCCGGAATATGATAATAGTAGAAAGGTAATTGGGGAGCGCCGGATGCTATTTCCTTACAATACGCGACAAGCTCTTCTACCCGGTTGATCTTTGGAAAAGGAGTTGCCATCGCTCCTATTCCCCATGCTCCTATCTCTGCAGCATGTTCTGCCAGTTTGCGACTGGATTTTGCGCACGTGCTGCCGACATGTACGATGACTTTAAAGTCTTTTGGAACGGCTGTTATCCACTTTTCAGCCAGTTTCATCCGTTCTTCATCGCTAAGCAAGTAACCTTCTCCGGAAGAACCGTTGATAAAAACACCTTTCAGCCCGTTTCTTGCCAATAAATCTGTATACGCCTGAATAGGTTCATAGTTTACTTCCCCATCAGGTAACATGGGAGTAAACGGAGCATCAATAAGTCCTTTTATCTTTTCCATATTTCTACTTTTTCTTATTGTTACCGCAAACATACATATTAATCTTTAATAATAAAAGAGAATTTATCGTTTTTATACACGAAATAAGGAAAGAATAAGACAGAAAATTAAAAAATAGGTAGAAAAGATACAGGCTTTTAATTATTTGACATCTGTCGGAAAGCTTTACCACATTAGTCAAAAAGCTTTAGCACATATATGATAAAGCTTTAGCACATCTGTCAAAAAATTAATTGTTAACGACATCAATACTCCAAAGTGCTTGGTTTCGTATTCAGACAGACGGTTACGAACTTTTATTTCTCTTCTCAAATTCGATGAATACCGGATAATTTGGGAGGGATTACCCAAACTTTTATGCAGGGGACAAAGAATTTTACATAGGAATGTCGAAGTATTTATTCATATTAGCAGGTTGGTAATTGAATTTTTTTACCTTTGCGGGAATTAAATATGTGGGAATTATGAATGAAGAAATCATTCGATTTTTAACGGAATTAAGAGAAAATAATAATCGTATCTGGTTTCAGGAAAATAAGGCTCGGTATGACCGGCTGCATGATGCTTTTATTGATGATGTACAAAAGCTGATTAACCGGATAGCGTTGTTTGATCCGGAGGTAAAGAATGTGGAGGCAAAGAGCTGTTTGTTCCGTATTTATCGGGATATCCGCTTTTCACCGGATAAGACACCTTATAAGAGTCATTTTGCGGCTTATATCGCCCTGGGCGGAAGGGCCAGTGAACGTGGAGGTTATTATATTCATCTGGAACCCGGACATTGTATGTTGTCGGGCGGTGTATGGTGTCCGCCTCCCCAATTGTTGAAGATGCTGCGCCGGGATATTTATGATCATATAGATGAATTTGTAGCCATCCTGGAAGATCCTGTCTTTCGGGCAACTTATCCGATACTGGAAGGTGAAACGTTAAAGCGGATGCCTGTCGGTTATCCGGCTGATTTTGCTTACGGAGAAATACTACGGCATAAAGACTTCTGTGTTTGTTCGGAAAAGCCGGATAGCTTCTTTACGCAATCGGACTGGATGGAGAAGACCGTAGCCGATTTCCAATTGTTGTTACCATTCAATCGTTTTCTGAATTATACAGTGGATGAATTTTTAGGAAGAATCTGATAAACATTAATAGATAGTTTTATGAAACACTTTTTTCAAACCATGTTTGCCTCCGTATTTGGAGTGCTGATAGCAATGGGCTTGCTGATCTTGGTTGGCATTTCCTTTTTGATTGGCGTCGCTGCATCCAGCAGTTCTTCGACTGAATATAAACCCAAGGATAATACGGTGTTTAAATTGAAATTGGAAGGTACAATTTCTGATCAGGTAACCGAGAATCCTTTTAGCGGTTTATTTAGTGAAGAAGTTGAACCAATGTCATTAACAGATATTACAAAGGCTATCCGTAAAGCAAAGACAAACGATAAGATCAAGGGAATCTATTTGGATGCCAGTGGTATGTCGGGTGGTTTTGCCAGCTTTGAAGCAATTCGTCGGGAATTGGAAGACTTTAAGGAAAGCGGAAAGTTTATTGTTTCGTATGCTGATGCTTATACACAAGGAACTTATTATTTGGCCAGTGTGGCAGATTCTGTCTTTGTGAATCCGCAGGGAACAGTTGCTTTGGTTGGATTGGCTTCTCAGGGAATCTTCTTTAAGAATCTGGCTGCTAAAGTGGGAATGGAATTTTATATCTTCAAAGTAGGTACTTATAAAAGTGCGGTTGAGCCGTATATGACGGATAAGTTCAGTGATGCAAACCGGGAACAGCTGACTTCTTTCTTGGGTAGTATTTGGGGAAATATGACATCTGCTATTTGTGCGTCTCGTAATATCGCTCCTGCCGATCTGGATACTTTCCTGAATCAGGGTCTGGCCTTTGATGATGCGCAAGTAATGGTCGATTATAAGCTGGTGGATGCTTTGGCTTATCGGAAAGAAGCTGAAGATTGCGTAAAACGGATGGCTGGACAGTCTTTGGACGATAAGATGGTATCGGCCGATGTGAAAAAGATGCTTGCTATTCCGGAAAAGACTCAGGAAAGCAGCAATAAGATAGCTGTCTTATATGCCGAAGGCGAGATCCGTGAAAAGAGTAATTCTGCCATGGGTATGGATGAAGCCGTTATCTCGGAAGATATGGCAGATGAATTGCGCAAACTGGCTAAGGACGATGATGTAAAAGCCGTTGTATTCCGTGTAAACTCACCGGGTGGTAGTGCGTATATCTCTGAACAGATCTGGAAAGCTGTAATAGATCTGAAGGCCAAGAAGCCGATTGTTGTGTCTATGGGTGACTATGCTGCTTCGGGAGGTTATTATATTTCGTGCGCAGCGAATAAGATTATTGCAGAACGTTCTACACTGACAGGTTCTATCGGTGTCTTTGGTGTTGTCCGGAATATGGCAGGAACCTTTAAGTTATTGGATGTAACGACGGATATAGTCAAGACGAATACGTATGCAGACTTGGGTGATATGAGTCGTCCGATGCGGGAAGATGAAAAAGCGTTGATACAGAAAGGAATTGAGCATACGTATGATTTGTTCCTGACTCGTTGCTCTGACGGACGCGGTTTACCGAAGGATTCAATTGATCATATCGGACAAGGTCGTGTGTGGACAGGCGAACAGGCTTTGGATCGTGGTTTGGTTGATAAACTGGGTGGTATGGATGTTGCGATCGAAGAGGCAGCTTCGTTGGCAGGCGTTACTGCTTATACCGTAACAACAGCCAATACCAAGAAAGACTTCTTTACGGAATATATGGAAAAGATGATGGGAGAAGCGAAGGTTTCATTCATTCGTACAGCTTTAGGTGAGGACGATTTCGCTGTTTATTCCAACATTCAGCGCATGAAGTCGCAGACCGGTGTTCAGGCTCGTATGCCTTATCTGATTCAAGGATTATAATTGAAGCGATAAGTTGATAAGTTGACGAGTTGACAGGGTGTGAGGTTCTTTTCTGTTATAGAGATTTCCTGAAAACCTTGTCAACTCGTTTGCTTGTATCTTATCTATATTGAAAACGTATAAATGAAGGAACTTACTAACTCTAGATTATTTATGTTGAAGTATTGGAAATGGATGTTCGTCTTGTTCGTAGCGGTTTTGTCATCGTGTAAAACAACACAACAGCCTGTTAAACAATCATTGGTATTGGGAGAAAATCCGAAGCGGGAGTTTCGGGGTGCCTGGATTCAGACGGCTTTCCAGGGAGAATACAAGGAAATGTCGGTAAAGGAAATGCGGCGGAGCTTTATCCGTAAACTCGATTTTCTGGAGAAATGCGGTATAAATGCCATTATTTTCCAAGTTCGTCCGGAAGCTGATGCTTTTTATCGTTCGAAGTTAGAACCTTGGAGTCGTTTTTATACAGGTGAACAAGGCCGTGCTCCGGAAGGTAATTTCGATGTGATGGCTTTCTTGATAGAGGAATGTCACAAACGGAATATGGAGTTTCATGCCTGGTTGAATCCGTATCGGATCAGTACAGCCGGAAATACCAAGTTTGCCGATTCACACATTTATCACCAGCATCCGGAATGGTTTGTTACTTACAACAAACAGATTCTCTTTGATCCGGGTTTACCACAGTCACGTCAGTTTATATGCAAGGTGGTAAAAGATATTGTTTCCCGTTATGATGTGGATGCCATTCACATGGATGATTATTTCTATCCGTATCCGGCAGCCGGACAATTCTTTCCGGACGATAAGAGTTTCCGTAAGTATGGTTTAGCCAAAGGATATAAACCTGAACAGAAAGCCGACTGGCGGCGTGAGAATGTCAATAAGCTGATCCGTGAAATCAAGCGGACGATCTTGTTGAATAAACCGTGGGTTCGCTTTGGTATCAGTCCGTTTGGTATCTATCGGAATAAGAAGAGTACGCCAGACGGTTCCGGCAGTAATACGAATGGCCTGCAGAATTACGACGACTTGTATGCCGATATTACCTATTGGGTAAAACAAGGCTGGATTGATTATAATATTCCTCAGATTTATTGGGAGATGGGACATCCGCTGGCCGATTACACAACCCTGATTAAATGGTGGAGCAAACATGCGTATGGCGGTCATTTATATATCGGACAAGATGTTGCACGTACGATGAAAGCAGATCAATTGACTAAGAAGATGCGTTATGAACGTCGTTTGCCGCATATTGCAGGTAACTGTTTCTGGCCGGCCAATGAAATTCTTTGGAATAACAAAGGGGTAGCTGATAGTCTGCAACGTCATTATCATCGGTATCCGGCATTGATTCCGGCTTATACAAACATGCATAACCGGGCTCCTGAAGAAGTTAAGAAACTAAAGACAGAATGGACGGCCGATGGTTTCATGTTGCATTGGAAAGCTGAACAAAGTAAGACGAATCCGGAATTAGCCTGGTATTTTGTGGTCTATCGTTTCAATCCTAAGGAAGAAGTAGATTTGAATAATCCGGCTAAGATCGTAGGGATTACCCGAAATACGTTCTATAAACTGCCTTACGATGAGGGCAAAATCAAATATCGTTATGTTGTGACGGCAGTTGATCGTTTCCATAATGAAAGTCCGAAGGGTAAGAGTAAGAAGGTAAAATTATAAATCCTTATAGTTGCTCAGAGAGTTTTTCGGAAGAGAAAGTATTTTGAAGTCATTTCAAAGATTTGCGGGGAAAAAATGAAGGCACAACATATCACATGCTGTGCCTTCCATGTTCTAAATACAACTCCTATGTTGAAAAGAACTTAGAAAACAACGAAATCTATGGAATTAATAATACTTGTTTCTTACGAATAACGTTTCCGCCGGGATGCCATAGTTCGAGATATATGATATAAATACCTGTATTGACTGGCGAACCATCGCGTCCTCTTCCGCTCCATTCTAAATATCCTTGTGTTCCGAGCGAGGTGTTGTCGGCTATTAAAGCCACTTTCCTGCCGGATAAATCGAAAATCCATCCTCGTGCCATATAGCCTGACTGATTGAGCCGATACGGAATCTGAAAAGTTCCGGTTGGCTGATAAATCGGATCATCAATTTCTTCTGAATCTGTTTCTGTCTCTCCATTCAGATATTGTGAGTTTTCCAAGCCCGGTGTACCGAAACCAGCCGACGAAGCAGCCGACGTCCAGTTGTCGGCATTCTGTGAATCTTTATCCGGATCTTTCCGTTCCAGAGCAACACCCTTTTTGTTCTTGACAGTAGGTGCGTGCCATTTGGGAGAATAACTTACTTCGTCGATAATTATTTCTCCTTCTTCCCGATATAAAACAACGGTTGAACCAGTATTGGAAAGTACAGGTAATTTACATTCCAACCAATTCAGAGAAGCCGGTAGTGAATAGAAATTCTCTACTCCTTCGATAGATTTGGTCAGCAACAGATAATCACCTGCCTGCAATGTTTGAGGATAAGCTTCCAACGGATAGCGTGTGTTTAAAGAACCGTCGCTTTTCCGGGTAGAAATGCATACGTCTTTCAGACTTAATTCCTGTTCGGAGTGATTATACAGTTCAATGTATTCACTGCCATCGACAAAAGGTTCCGGCAATAGTTCATTGATGATAATATCACCGGGTTGAGGTTGTTGTGCTTCCGGTATTTCCGGTTCAGGATTGGTTTCTTCTTCCGGTTCATCGGGCGTTTCATCTGGATCTTCTTCATTCTCCTCTACTTCCGAATTGGCTTCACCCGGTGTTCCTCCACGCGGATCGCTTGAAAGATGCCAGCCTTCCTCATCAAATTCCCACGAACAAGCGGGTTTTGCTTTCGGATAGGTATATTGATCCATCAGCTGACCGTTGGCATCGTATAAAGAAAGTTCTTTTCCCGTATTGGCCAAAGCAGAAGGAAATTTATCCAAAGGGCAGGCTTGTCCGCTTCCCACCTCTATTTCCCGTCCGGAACGATATAGAACGGCCCATCCATGTGCCGGGATGACAACGCCGGTTAAAGCAATCGGAGTAGTTCCGTAGTTGAGTATCCAATTGGAAAGGTCGATTGATTGATCTACCTTATTATATAATTCAATGTACTCTGTTTCGGGCAAGGCTGTCAATCCTTTTGGATCTGCCATTACTTCATGGATAATGACACTTCCTTTTGGATAAGATTCTTCCGGCTGTTCCGGTTCTTCCGGAACGTCAGGTGTCTCCGGTTCGTCTGGTTCTTCTTCCGGTCCCTCTTCCGTTGTAGTAGGTTCCGAATTGCTTTCTCCTGGTGTTCCACCACGCGGATCGGTTGAAAGATGCCAGCCTTCCTCATCATACTCCCACGAACAGGCGGGTTTAGCCTGTAGATAGGCATAAGAATCTATACATTTCTCACCAGCATACAAAGCCAATGTTTTTCCGTTATTAAATAATTGAGGAAAGGTTTCGATCGGAATCGCTATGTTTTCGGGGAATATATCGGTATGTTTGGCATGAAATAGAATAACATAACCGTTGGCAGGAATAGAAAATCCATCTAGTCCCTTTCTTTTGTATCCGTTTCCATAATCGAATATCCAGCCATCCAAAGAAATGGTTTTATCTTGGGTATTATATAATTCCACGTATTCAGGCCATCCACATGTATCGGGATCAGCCATTACTTCATTGATCCGGATTGCCTTTTCTGGATACGTTTCTATGGGATCTTCAGGTTGTTCTTCCGGAGTTTCGGGTGTTTCTTCCTCTTCTTCTTCGGATTCATCGTTCACCAATTTAACACTGACATTTCCGTCTTTGATTGGCAAACCTAGTTCATCGATAATACCTTCCCAATAGAAAGTATAAGGCGTATTAAAAGATAATTCTTGGGGGAAATCAATGATAACACTATTCTCATTATATAATTTCTTTCGATCTATCATTTCTTTTCCCTCGAAACCTTCACCTTCTGCATAAAATGTTGCGTTTTCGATATTAATGGGTGCTGAAAAATAAAGTTTGGCACTGGCATAAGTAAGAGCTTCAATATCGATAAATTGAACCTCGCTTTCTGTAGGAATTTCAGGTTCTGCTGTAGGAATGATTTGTGAAGAAATCTCAATATTATCAATGTAATGCCCTCTTTTCTTTGAAGAATAATGAAAATCAAAACCAGACTTAATATATTTCAATTGTCTGGACTGAAGTTCTTGCTCAAAAGTTCCAATGGTAGAAAAAAAGGATTTTCCTGCTTCTTGAACATACAGTGTCCATTTTTTACTGTTTTCGAGAGTTACTTTGACTCTTAATTTGACATTTTCTGTTTTTAAAATATCTAATTCTTGTTCAATATATCGTTTAGAGCTACTTTCCGTCTCTCTTAAACGGCGTAAACTGATTGTTTTATTATTACTTCCTATTTGTACGTAGTATGTTTCATCAATACCAACTATTGATAATCTGTCTGTCAGTAAATTAAATCGAATATGGTTATAGTTGCTTGGAATGAAATCCATTTTTACGTCGAATTGCCATACCATAGTATCAGAAAAAGCTAATGATACTTGTAATTGAGAAGAACTTTTCTCAGAATCTCCTACTAATTCTAACCAACCGTTTTCGTTAATGATAAAATCGGACAAATCTCCTTGCCAAGCATTTCTTGATGTAATGTCTGGTCCATCAAACGTCTCCTGAAACTGCGAAAATACCAAAAGAGGAAGATTAACGAGGAAGAAAAGTAAAATTTGTTTCATAGTCAGCCAGTTTTGTTTTAAAATTGTTTATCTTTGCACGCTGTTTGATAACAGCTTGTTATTAATTAATCGCAAAGATAAAAATTGTAAACGAATATACAAACTTTTTAAACTAAAAATTTTTGCTGAAATGAATGTAGCAATTGTTGGTGCAAGTGGTGCCGTAGGACAAGAATTCTTGCGTGTGCTTGAACAGAGAAATTTTCCGATGGACAACCTGGTTTTATTTGGTTCGTCTCGTAGTGCAGGACGTGAATATACGTTCCGTGGTAAACAATATACTGTCAAGGAACTGAAGCACAACGACGATTTTAAGGACATCGATGTTGCTTTCGTTTCAGCTGGTGGCAGTACTTCAATCGAATTTGCTGAAACTATCACCAAACATGGTGCTGTAATGATCGACAACTCCAGCGCTTTCCGTATGGAAAACGATGTTCCTCTGGTGGTTCCTGAAGTGAATCCGGAAGATGCCTTGAACCGTCCGCGCGGAATCATTGCTAATCCGAACTGTACAACCATTCAGATGGTGGTTGCTTTGAAGGCTATCGAAAACTTATCACATATCAAACGTGTTCATGTTGCTACTTATCAGGCTGCCAGTGGTGCGGGTGCAACAGCTATGGCCGAATTGAAGAAGCAATACGAACAGTTATTGAAGGGTGAAGAACCAACGGTTGAAAAATTCGCATATCAGTTGGCCTACAACTTGATTCCGCATGTGGATGTTTTCACTGATAATGGTTATACTAAGGAAGAAATGAAGATGTATAACGAAACACGTAAGATTATGCATTCGGATATCGAAGTAAGTGCTACTTGTGTACGTGTTCCGGTTATGCGTGCCCATAGTGAAGCTACTTGGGTAGAAACAGAACGTCCGCTTTCATTAGAAGAGGTTCGTCAGGCATTCGCTACGATGGAAGGTGTTGTTCTGCAGGATGAACCGGCTAATAAAGTATATCCGATGCCGTTGTTTATTGCTGATCACGATGAAGTGTATGTAGGTCGTATCCGCAAAGACTTAACAAATCCGAATGGTTTGTCGTTCTGGACAGTAAGCGATCAGATTCGTAAAGGTGCTGCTTTAAATGCTGTTCAGATTGCTGAATATTTGCTGAAAGTAGGAAATATCCGATAAAAAGACCCTAGGCTTGCGGCTTTTATCAGGAAGGTTGTAAGCAGGCGTTTGTAAAACCAACGAGAATCGAAAACGAAATCAACGAAGATTGTTTTGGGTTCTCGTTGGTTTTGTTTTTATATACCTTATCTTTTCATCAAAAGCCGGCGTATTTTGCTGAAAAGCCGGCGTAAATTGACAAAAATACGCCGGCTTTTTTATTTACATATATTAAGAATTTACTTATTGGGTCTAAACTTCTAAAAACCAATCATATATTTAGCAATAAAGAAAAATACCGGAACAACCAATGACGGAAGCATATTCAGCGTTTTGCAGTCTTTGATTTCGAGGATAGCCAGACCAGAACTGGCAATCAATACTCCACCCACGATGGAAATCTCATTCATTAGTTCATCCGAGATCACATCTCCTGCCAAAGAAGTAATCAGATAAATCGATCCTTGGGACAGGAATAAGACAGGTGCTGCCAGAATCATTCCGAATCCGTAGGTACTGGCCAGGACGGTAGAAGTTACCAAATCGAGGGTCGCATTGGTAAACAAATATGTATTATCGCCGTAGAGAGCACTCATGATAGGTCCGACCATCGACAAGGTTCCAATACAATATAATAAAATACCTGTCGAGAGTCCTTCTGCCAGCTTGGATTTAGAGAAATGCTGTACGATACGATTGAACTTGCCGGCTATATCTAATAATGTGCCGATTAACGTTCCCAGTGCCAGACTGACGATAAACAGAACCGGATAATTACTTTCCGGCAAATGTGAAGTAACGGCATTGATTCCCAAAACTAAGGCTGCCAGTCCCATGGCATGATACAATGCACTTTGATATTGAGGCTTGATGGCACGCTTGGCTACACTGCCTACCGTGCTGCCTATCATGATACAAACGGTATTGACTATAGTTCCTAACATAATACGGCAAAGTTATAAAGAAAAGGAAAACAGCGGTTCTTTCTGTAAACATAAACATCATTTTTTCTGTTTCTTAATAGGTAAGAAAAAAATCTGAAGGATGAATAGGGGTTTTTCGAAATAAGGTGTCTTATGGGTAAAACAACGAAGAAAGCATTCAAGAAGGATACAAATAAATTAAAAGGAGAATTTGGTTATGGAACAGAAAGAAAATAAAAAGAAACGTGTAAATATGTGGCATTGGAATCAACCGGAACAAGGTATGAGCATCGAGGATTGCGAACAGCTGGTGGATGAATTCCGCTTGTCGATCCAGAAAGCTTCGCTTAACCCGACGTTGGCAATCTTATTGCGTTGAAGCGAGGGGCGATCTTTTTTAGGCCACAAATAAATTCCGTACCTTTGCACAGAATAACGATGTGTAAGGTAAATATATGAAGATCGGAAATATAGATTTGGGAGAACGGCCGGTGTTGTTGGCGCCGATGGAAGATGTAACGGATATTGCGTTCCGCTTGATGTGCAAGCGTTTTGGGGCAGATATGGTTTATACGGAGTTTGTTTCGAGTGACGCTTTGATCCGTAGTGTCAGCAAAACGCAGCAAAAACTGATTGTATCAGACGAGGAACGTCCGGTTGCTATCCAGATTTATGGCCGAGATGTTGCTTCGATGGTAGAAGCGGCTCGTATTTGCGAAGCTGCGCATCCTGATATATTGGATATCAATTTCGGTTGCCCGGTCAAACGTGTTGCCGGAAAAGGTGCCGGAGCTGGTATGTTACAGAATATTCCCTTGATGTTGGAAATCACACGGGAAGTAGTAAAAGCTGTAAATATACCGGTTACGGTGAAGACTCGTTTGGGTTGGGATGCCGATCATAAGATTATTGTGGAATTGGCCGAGCAGTTGCAGGATTGTGGTATTGCAGCTTTGTCCATACATGGTCGTACACGTGCCCAAATGTACACCGGAGAAGCCGATTGGACATTAATTGGAGCGGTTAAACAAAATCCGAGAATCTCTATCCCGATTATAGGAAATGGCGATGTAACCAGTGCTGAAGTCTGTAAGGAACGTTTTGATTCGTATGGAGTAGATGGAGTCATGATCGGCAGAGGCAGTATTGGTCGTCCATGGATCTTCCGTGAAGTCAAACATTATCTCACAACAGGCGAATTATTGCCTAAAGAGTCTTTTCACTGGTATTTAGATATCCTGAAAGAACAAGTTACGGACAGTGTAAACCGATTGGACGAACGTCGGGGAATTTTACATATTCGCCGGCATCTGGCAGCGACTACTTTATTTAAGGGAATACCCGATTTTAAGCAGACGCGTGTAGCTATGCTGAGAGCTGAAACGGTTAAAGAATTGTTCGAAATTATGGATTCAATTCCCGAAAAATTCGAAATCTGAGACGATTTTAGCCTTTTTTAAAAGAAAGTATAAATTTTGCCTCAGGTTTTTATAATAATTTGATACATTCGAACGAGGTATGATGTAGTAAATACATTATCTTTGTATCGAGTTTTTTTCATAGTATTTTAGATCTAAGGTTAACAAGTCTTTGTTAGGAAGGAGTCGTGAGATTGTTTCATTGCAGAGCTAAAAGAGGTGTCATTCCTTTAGGCGTCGGAATGCACCTTTTTTTATTTTATATACGTTCATTTTTCTACAATTTGACCGGTTTGAATCTCTTCTTTGTAATCTTGACACCGGACAATCATATTTCCGTCTGGATTCAATAAACAACTACCGCCCCGATAGGTAATACCTGCCGGATCTGTTCCGACACAATTCACGGCAATGACATGCACTTGATTCTCGGTTGCACGCTCTTCCAACAGGTTGACCCAATCGTTGTGACGAGATTCGGGCCAGTTGGCAATATAGATGGCGATGTCGTATTCGTTTTGGTTTTTACTCCACTCGGGAAATCTCAGATCATAACAGATATAAGGAGAGAAACGGAATCCTTTCCATGAAAATATAAGCCGTTCCTTTCCTGGAGAAAAACTTCCTTTCTTAAAGCAGTTGTGCTTGTCGTAGATTTGGTATGTACCGTCCGGATAAACAGCCAGCAAGCGGTTGAAATAAAGATTGTCTTCTTTATAGATAGTCGAACCGACGATCAAAGCATTTGTCTGTCTGGCCCATTGTTGCATTTTCTCGATAATATTCAGGTATTGTTGTGATACGATGTCTTTGGTATCAGCCTTTTCTTGCGCATCTCTCTTTTTCATTTCGCAACCGGAGGTGAAAAGTTCAGGAAAGACAATCAGGTCGCAGTCCGGACATTGTTCGATACGTCTGCCGAAGGCATCCAAATTAGCGTCAACATTTCCCCAGGCAAGTTGGGCTTGTATAAGTGCTACTTTCAAAGGTTTCTGCTTTGTTTGAGCCATAATCCTCTCAGGAAGGCTCAGCCATCCTAAAAGGAAGATTAAGAATAAGTAATGATACATGTTGAATAATACTGAATGTTTGGATACAAAGGTATAAAACCCAAGCTAATGAAACGGCTTTTAATGGTTTTATTGAAGTCTTATTGGGGGTATTTACAGATACATCACTTGTTTGATAAAGATATAATGGTTACTTTTACTTGGTAAACAAACGGAGACTTACTAACTCTAAAACGTAAGATTATATCATGGAAAAATCAAGAAGAGACTTCTTTAAGAAAGGATTGATGGGTTCATTGGTCTTGGGCACAGCTTCTTTATCTCATTCTGCAAAGGCTGTGACATCAATGGTAGAAGCCAAAAGGGCGAAACGGGTTTTGATGATTTCACTGGATGGAATTTGTGTGGAAGGTTTTTTGAAAGCCCATACACCTCGCCTTGATGCCTTGTTGGCAGAAGGCGTATTGTCATTACAGACACGTGTGGTGATGCCATCAGTCACTTTGCCTAATTGGACAAGTCATTTAACAGGAAGCGGACCTGAACAGCATGGAGTTGTTGATAATAGTTGGGAAATCACGAAATTCAAATTGCCCGCAGTCGAAAAAGACAGGTCAGGATATTATCCTTCTCTCTTTAAAGTCCTGAAAGAGAACCTGCCGGATGTCAAAACAGCTTTCTATTATAATTGGATTAATTTGTTTTATCCTTATAATAAGAAATACTTGGATGAAGTAAGTTACTTGGAAAACGATGCGTATGTGCCGAATTATGAAAAGGCACTGGCATTCATGAAGGCTAATCGGAAATCTCCGACGGTAGTATTCTTATACTCAGTTCATACAGATCATGCCGGGCATAAACATAAATGGATGTCGCCTGAGTATATTCAGTCGATCGAGGAAGCCGATGTAGAAATCGGAAAACTCTTGGATCAGATGAAAGAAGAAGGACTGTATGAAGATACACACTTTATGTTCCTGACAGATCATGGAGGCATTGAATACGGACATGGTGGCGTTAGTACGGATGAAATGATTGTTCCATGGGGAATTGTCGGGCCGGGTATTCCTCGGGGAAAGAAGATGGAGGAACCGAATAATACAGTTAATACAGCTGCTGTCATATTACATTTGTTCAAGATCAAGCAACCGGCTTGTTGGACTGGTGAAGTCCCAGCATCAATTGGACGTTAAGTTTGTACTTATACTGTTGTTTGTGAAAACAGATTGCCTTCCGTTTTTTTATGCGTGTGGAAATCCTTATTTTTGTAGCCAAATAACAGGTAAGTATGAACTATAGAATAAAATCTCCGGAAACAGAAATGAAGGCAATTGTTCAACTGCCTTCTTCCAAAAGTATCTGTAACCGGGCGTTGATATTGAATGCACTTAGTTATAGCCCCTATCCTATTCAATATCTTTCAGACTGTGATGATACGGCAGTGCTGGTAAAGGCTTTAAATTCGAATGACCGGGATTTTGACATACAGGCTGCCGGCACAGCGATGCGTTTCCTGACGGCCTTTTTGGCAAAGGTTGTAGGCGAATGGACTATCACCGGGACAGAACGAATGAAAAACCGACCGATTAAAATATTGGTAGATGCCCTTAATGCGGTTGGGGCTCGTATTGAATACATGGAGAAAGAAGGTTTTCCTCCGTTACGTATTTGGGGCAGTGCGCTGCAAGGTGGAGAAATCTCTTTGTCTGGTGGTGTAAGTTCGCAGTATATCTCTGCATTATTGATGGTAGCTCCTTTGATGGAGAAAGGGTTAGTCCTTCATTTAGAAGGAAATATCATTTCAAAGCCTTACATTCAATTAACCCTTCAATTGATGAAGCAGTTTGGTGTCCAGTCGGAATGGAAAGGATCGACCATCCGAGTAGCACCTCAAGAATATCAGCCTATACCTTTTACGGTAGAATCAGACTGGAGTGCAGCCTCTTATTGGTATGAAATGATGGCTTTGTCGCGTCAGGCCGAGATTCAACTCAAAGGTTTGTTCAAACAAAGTTTGCAGGGTGATGCTGCAGGAGCTAAATTGTTTGCCCAATTGGGTGTGGGTACCTCATTTACTTCCGACGGAGTTGTGTTGAAAAAGATCGGGAATGTAACACGGAAGTTAGTATATGATTTCGTGAATGAGCCGGATCTGGCACAGACCTTTGTTGTAACCTGCGTTGGAATGAATATTCCTTTCCGCTTTTCTGGATTACAAAGTTTGAAGATTAAGGAAACCGACCGGATCGAAGCCTTGAAACAGGAATTACATAAGTTAGGCTATGTGTTGAAAGATAGTTGTAACAGTATTCTGGAATGGGATGGAGAGCGATGCGAAGCCGAAGAGAATCCACAGATAGCAACGTATGAAGACCATCGGATGGCTATGGCCTTTGCTCCGTTGGCTTTGATTCGTCCGGCAGGAATCGAGATTATGCATCCTGAAGTCGTTAGCAAGAGTTATCCGCATTATTGGGAACATTTGACAGAAGCAGGTTTCCTGATAGAAGAAAAGACAGAATAAAACATACATAAGTCATGTGGTATATCCTATTAAGTCTGGTTGTTTTAGGTATTGTTGCTGCCATTTTGGGTTATTTCCGCAATAAGAAATTGCAGAAAATGCTGGAACGTGGCGAAATTACTGAAATACCGGAACCTCAAGAGATTCCGGAAGAATGTTGCGGTCAGCATGAAGTTTGTGAGCGGGATAGTTTATTGGCGGCAGTCAGTAAGTCTATTGAGTACTATAATGATGAGGAACTCGACCGCTTCAAAGGTGTAGAATCGGACGCATATGATGAATCGGCAGTAGATGAGTTTCGGGAAGTCCTTTTTACCTTGCGGGAAGTTGAAGTTGCCGGATGGTTGCGCAGTTTGCAATTGCGTGGCATTTGTTTGCCGGATGAGCTGAAAGACGAGGCTTTTCTGATTGTTGGTGAGCGACGAATTCATTAAGGAGAGGAAAGAAAGATGGAATTGTTTCAATATGCTTTTTTCCAATATGCTCTGTTAGGTAGCTTATTTACAGCCATAGCCTGTGGAATTGTGGGTACATATATTGTATCCCGGCGTTTGGTATTCATCAGCGGAGGAATTACGCACGCCTCATTTGGTGGGTTGGGATTGGGTTTTTACATCGGGATGAATCCGATTGTTTCGGCCATGCTGTTTGCTATTCTGGCAGCCTTTGGCGTGGAATGGGCAAGCAAAACCCAACAAATTCGGGAAGATTCAGCCATAGCGGGCGTCTGGTCGTTAGGTATGGCTTTGGGTGTGATCTTTATCTTTCTGACACCAGGTTATGCTCCTAATCTCTCGGCTTATCTCTTTGGAAACATCCTGACGATAGCTCCGGCAGATATCCTTGCGAGTGCTGTTTTGTCGGTTGTCGTCTTGCTGTTGTTTGGTATTTTTACCCGGGAGATTATTTATGTGGCTTTTGATCAGGCTTTTGCCAAGACACAACAATTGCCTGTGCGTTTGATAGAATATCTGATGATGTGCCTGATTGCCATAACCATTGTGTTGGCGATCCGTATGGTAGGGATTATGTTGTTGATGAGTTTACTGACGTTACCTCAAATCACGGTCAACCTGTTGACTTCCGATTTCCGAAAGATTATGTGGGGCAGTGTTCTGATTGGTTTTGTCGGGTCTGTTGTCGGTCTGTTCTTATCTTATTATTTGAATATTCCTTCAGGAGCTTTTATTATCTTGGTACTGGTACTGCTCTTTTTGGCAGTAAAGGCAATAAAAGCGCTTCTGATACGTTAATATATACGCATTTACTTCATGAGAAGTCGTTAGTCGTTTGTTATTTTGAAGAAAGGTTTTTATTACATAGTCGCTTTATTTGCGGTATCGTTTCTTTGGTCGTGCAGTACGAAGAAAAATACCCGGTTCAATCGTTTTTATCATGCGTTGAATTCTCGCTTTAATATCTACTATAACGGGAAAACTTCGTTTGATGAAGCCTTGTTGTCGATGCAGAAAGGATATAAGGAGAATTATTCAGATATGATTCTGATGTATCCGATCAGTGCACAACCAAAGGAAAAAGCAGAAACCGGTGGTCCCTTCGACCGGGCTATTGAGAAAAGTAATAAGGCTATCAAATTACATTCGATAAAGACAAAACCTAAGAAGAAAGCAGGCTGGAGGAATGATCCGAAACAAGTTAAGTGGCAGAATCAGGAAGAATATAATCCGTTTCTGAAGAAATGCTGGATGCTGATGGGGGAAGCCCAGTTTTACAATGCCGACTTTCTTCAAGCCTCCGCAACTTTCTCTTATATTACCCGTCATTACAAGGAAGATGAAGAACTGGTCGCTTCTGCCAAACTCTGGCAAGCTCGTTGTTATGCAGAGATGGGCTGGAATTATGAAGCGGAAGATATTTTGGGGAAACTGAATACAAACGGTATTCCGAAGAAATGCCTGAATCAATATGCGGCTGTTTATGCGGATTATTTGATCAAGAATCAGCAGTTCGAAGATGCAATTCCTTATATGAAGACAGCGATCAAGGCGGAAAAGAACCGGTTACAAAAGAGTCGGATGCGGTATCTGCTTGGACAAATGTATGCTTCCCTCGAGATGGATGGTATGGCATACAAGACCTTTGCCGAAGTGATACGTTCGAATCCTCCGTATGAATTGGAATTTGCCGCTCGTATCCGTCAGACGGAAGTCTTTTCGGGCAGTGATTACCAGAAGGTGGTAAAACGTTTGGAACGGATGGCCAAGAACCAGAAGAATAAAGATATGCTGGATCAGGTGTATTATGCCCTGGGAAATGTATATATGAGCCGGGAAGATACGGTAAATGCCATTAAGAATTATGAGTTGGGTGTTGAGAAAAGTACACAGAATGGACTGGATAAGGCTCTTTGCCAGATTCGATTGGGCGATTTGTATTTCGAGAAGCGTGATTATGTAAAGGCACAACCTAACTTCAGTGGTGCTTTAGCCGGTATTCAGAAGGAATACAAAGATTATGAACGGATCTCCAAGTTGTCGGCTGTATTGGATGAGTTGGTTGTTCATGTAGAAGCGGTCCATTTACAAGATAGTTTACAGACGTTGGCCAAAATGCCGGAAAAAGAACGCTTGGCTGTTATCGATAAGATCATCGAACAAGTTATTGAAGAGGAAAAGAAAGCTCAGGAAGAGGCCGAAAAGGAGGCTTTTCTGGCAGAACAGAGTGCTAAAGGAACAGGTATCAATCGTCCTGGAACGGAAGCTAATACAATTACACTTCCTACAGCGTCGGGTAGTACTTTGTTCTATTTCTATAATCCGCAGGCCGTAGCGCAAGGTAAAACTCAGTTCCAAAGAAAATGGGGACGTCGTCCGCTGGAAGATGATTGGCGAAGACGGAAGAAAACACTTACGACATTTAATGATCCGAATGACATGGACGAGGAAACCGCCCAAGAAGGAATGGAGGGTGAGCAATCACAGGATCTGGCTGCCGGTGGTGAAGGCGATACTTCTTCTGTCGTAGGTTCTGATGATCCGAAGTCACGGGAATATTATTTACAGCAGCTTCCGATGACGCCCGAAGATGTAGATGCTTCGAACGTAATCATTGAAGATGGTTTGTATAACATGGCTATGATCTATAAGGATAAACTGGAAGATCTGTCGCTTTCAATAGAAGCTTTCCAGAATTTGGAGAAACGCTTCCCGGATAATTCACATCTGATGGAAAGTTATTATCAGATTTATTTAATGGCTTTGCGTCTGAAGGATGTCGGACTGGCGGAAGAGTATAAACAGAAGATGATGGCCAAATTCCCTGAAAGTGATTATGCCGTGGCTATTTCCGATCCGAATTATGAATATAATATCCGGATGATGGATGTGGTGCAGGATTCTATTTATGAACAGACATACGAACGTTATCTGGCAGAAGATACTTCTACTGTACGACGGAATTTCCGGATGGTCAGCGAGAAGTATCCATTGGCAAAACTGTTGCCGAAATTTATGTTCCTGGATGCATTGACTTATGTACAGGCTGGCGATGCCGAAGGCTTTAAGCAGGCATTGAAAGCTTTATTGGATAAATATCCTTCAGAGGATGTTTCGGAACTTGCCGGTGAGATGTTGAAAGGTGTTTTACGTGGCCGTCAGATGGTTCAGGGCGGTGTTACGGGTATGACATGGAATCTGCGCTTTGGTACAGGAGAAGATGGCTCATTGTCGGCAGCTGATTCTGCCCGGACGTTTAAGGCTGAGCCAAATGTTCCTTATCGGATGATTATGATTTACCCGACGGGGTTGGTAGATCGTAACCAATTGCTCTTTACGGTGGCAGCTTACAACTTTGCCAACTTTATGGTCAAGCAGTTGGATATGTCGTTTGAGGAATCAGGTATTGCTAGTATTTTCGTGTTGAGTGGTTTCTATAATTTCGATGAGGCTTGGCATTATTATAAGATGATATATGACAAGGGAGGTTATGCTTCTAGCTTGGATAAAGCCATTGATATTTTGCCTATTTCGGAAGATAATTATGAAACGTTGATGCATGGTAAAACGCTGGATGAATATATTGCTTTCTTTGATGAACATTTCCACGATCAGGCTCCTGAGTTAGCTGCCCGTTGGGCTGCTCGTAAGGAAGCTCAGGCTAAGGAAGCCCAGAAAGCGGAAGAAACGGAGACTGAAAAGGTTCCAACGGATACAGTTCCGGCGGTTAAAGAAGCTGAGGTTGTACCGGAAACACAGGTAGCTCCAACAGATACGTTGGCTACAGATACGGTCATACCTGTTATCTCTCCGGATACTTTGACTGTACAACCGGCTGACACCCTGCAACCTGTTCTGGAAGAACAACCGTTGCCTGAGAGAGAAGAACCTGTATTTACAACTCCTAAACCTGAAAAAGACAAGGGTTTGACATTGGAGGATATCGAAGAAATCCGCCGTTTGCAGGCAGAAGCTGAGGAAATGCAGAAAGAAGAGGCACGACGGGTGTTCGAAGCTGAGCAGGAAGCTGAACAGGTAGAATTGGAACTGAATGCGAAGATCCGGGCAGAAATAGAGGCTCAGCAACAAGCCGAAGAGGCAAAACTGTTGAAGGCTAAGGAAGAACGCGAGCGGCAATTGGAGGCTGATCGTAAGGCGAAGTTGAAACAGGCCGAAGCTGATCGGAAAGCGAAGCTGAAAGCTCGCGAAGAATTGCGTAAGGAAAAAGAACGGGCTTATAAAGAACGACTGAAACAGAAGGAAAAAGAACGGAAAGAGAAAGAACGGGCTTATAAACAGAAGTTGAAAGAACGGGAAAAAGCCCGTAAGGCGGAGTTGAAGGCTCGTGAAGAGGCTCGTAAAAACAGGGAGAAGACAAAAGAATGATTGTGATAGATAGAAACGGACAAAAGGAATGTCCGCAGGCATTGGCTGCAACGATCGGCTTTTTCGATGGTGTACATTTGGGGCATCGTTTCCTGATAGACCAGTTGAAGAAAGTGGCGGATGAGAGAGGCTTGCCTTCGGCCGTGATTACGTTTCGGACGCATCCCCGGGCTGTCTTACATGCCGATTATCAACCAAAGCTGTTGAATACTTGGGAGGAAAAGTTGGCTCAATTGGCTACGACAGGTGTGGATTATTGTCTGGTTCTCGATTTTACGTTGGAGTTATCCCGTTTTTCGGCAGCTGAATTTATTACTAAAATACTGGCCGAAGCTTTTCGGGTAAAGGCTTTACTGATAGGTTATGATCATCGTTTCGGGCATGATCGGGCTGAAGGATTTGATCAGTATGTCGTATATGGGAAGGCTTTGGGAATGGAAGTAATCCAGGCTTTGCCCTACGATAACGGACAGACGAAAGTAAGTTCTTCTGAAATTCGTCGGCTCTTAGCCGAGGGCGAGGTGAAACAGGCGGCAGTTCTGTTATCATATCCTTATTCTCTGAAGGGAAAGATTGTAAAAGGACACCAGGTAGGACGTACAATCGGTTTCCCGACAGCCAATCTTTCGGTAGAAGATTCTCGTAAGATCCTACCCGGAAATGGTGTATATGCCGTCTGGGCTGTTCTTTCCGGTAAACGTTATAAAGGTATGCTTTCTATAGGAAACAGACCGACACTGGATGATGGGAATAGTCAGTCCATAGAAGTGTATTTATTGGATTTTTCGGGAGATTTGTATGGCGCGGAAATGGAAGTCTCGTTCGTTTACCAGCTTCGGGCAAACCGTAAATTCCCTTCGCTGGCCGATTTGAAGGCGCAGTTGGAAACCGACCGCTGCGAAACCGACCGCCTGCTGGGTTGAACCGTTCTACTCTGCCGGAAATATCTTTCTCTTATTTCTTGGAAAGTTGCATTCTTCCAAGATTTTTGCCATCCAAGTGCTTTTTTAAGAGGAATCCGCAAAGATTTTCATTAGAAAAGGCTTTTCTAGTATCATTCTGCCAGGATTCTGACTGTCCAAGTACTTTTTCAGTCCGATTCTTTGCGGATTTTCACCGTCCAAGTACTTTTTCAATGCAAATCCGCGCGGATTGGAACCGGAAAACTACTTGGACGGTTCCATTCCGCACGGATTATAGGTATTTTATTTCACTTCTTCTATTGTTCCTTTTCCGATGATACGTTGTTGTACAGCGGTCGGACCTTTATAACGGATGTTTCCTTTACCGACCAAGGTAGCATTCAGATTACCTGTCGGATGGATTTCTGCCAAACCACTGCCTGCCATTTTACATTTTACATCCGGGATTGCAACACCATAAGCATGAATGTCACCACTGCTTAATACCGTATAATTTCCCTGATTGGCAGATCCGGCTTTCAGACGGATGGAACCCGAACCGCCCATATTACAGTTCAGTTTGTCGACCTTCATATTTTCAACGACCATATTGGCACTGCCCGAAACGTCTAAATTCAAGACACCTACTTCAATTGGCTGTTTAAACTGAACCAAACAATTCTCGTTTGCTTTTACTTCCAGTTCATCGCCAGACAGCTTACTATTTACCATGAAATTGGCATTACCAGCCGCTTTTACTTTCTTCAGCCATTTTGAATTCGTCTTTACGACAAACTTAGTCAGTTTAATAACCTTTACTTTCTTATCGAAGCTTAAAGTCAAGATACGGTCGTGAATATCGACATTCAAATATTGATGAAGGTTTTCATCTAATGTTACTTCCAAACTACCGGGATCGTCTGACTGAACATAATTAAAGTCCATGATACCGTCAATCCGCACTTCGTTGAAATCATCAATCTTAATGGTCTTGGTACTCAACGTACCGTTGCCGTTTACATTGTCGGCAGCTTTGGCATTCAAGAACAGACCGAACAGGAATGCCAGCAATAAGAATCCTTTTGTTTTCATTTTTCCTTCATTTACAGTTGTACATCAACTCTATTTACACAAACCTGTACAAATGTAGGAAAAATTTAGTTGATATGATTCACATCACCACCACTTGAAGCAGATATATCTGTTTTGGGATCACCTTTGTAACTGATGTCTGCTCCGGAAGAAGCATCAGCTTGTAAGGTTCTAGTGGCATATACGGTGATATCTGCACCAGATGAGGCATCGCAAGACACATCTTCAGCCTTCAGATTCTTTGCATTCAAATCTGATCCAGATGAAGCCGACAGATCAGCCTGACGGGTGGTGCCTGCCAAAGTAGCGTCTGCTCCACCAGAAATGCTTACAGATACTTTTTCGCATGCCAGTTGTGTGGCATCCAGATCTGCACCACCACTGATATTAAAGCTTGCTTTTGAGGCACGTACGGATTCTTCCATTTTTACATCCGCTCCACCGGATACATTGACTTCAATTGATTCCGTTTCCAAAGCTGATTTCAGAAAGAAATCTGCACCTCCACTTACTGATAATTCATTCAGGTCTTTAGACGAAGTCTCTATCAATAGCTTGCTGGGAGAAATAGATGTTCCTTCTTTTGTCCGTATTTTGAGTTCATTATTCTCTACCTGAAAAGTCAATACGGGTAAGATGTTTTCATCGGTTGTTACTTTCAGGGTTGTTTTATTCCCTTGCTGATAATATACTTGAGGGAAACAGGATGAGTTTCCGCCGGAAGTGATGAATGAAAACAACGATTTGAAAGAATTTCCCGACTGATTGATATTACCTATCTGAATTGCCGTATAATCGTCAATTTGGATATCCTTTGTTATCAGATTTTCATTTCCTTCGATGTTTTCTGCGTGTAGCGGAGTTACGAAACCTCCCATTGTCATTGCTATCAGAGCAATCCATGTAACCATACCTTTTGTTTTCATATCTGTTTATTTTATTTGTTTATCTATAAGACGCAACTCAAAATAGTTTGGTTGCAGAAAAAAGGACGAAAATGAAAAATATTTTCACCTTCGTCCTTTTCTTCATGAAAAATGATTATGGAGTTTTATTCATTCACCCAATAATTATACACCTTCAATTGGCGGATCTGGCTGTTGAATTGTCCGGTTTTCTGCAGAGGGAAAACCAAGGTACGGACGTAATTCATCTTGTCTTTACCTTCATTGAACCAACGTTTCTGGATCGTCAGATCGTCTTTCAGTTGATCGTTGACATATAATGCTGTATGTTTATTGTCTCCCGAAATAGTTAGCTTTACTTTTTGTCCTACCGGAAGATAATAATTGAAGGTATTCAGATAGCCATCGCGTGCAAATCCTAAACGTCCGGTAATCGGATCAGCCAGATAAACTACGGCATCGGCTGAACGGAACAAGACGGTTCCCGGTTCTTCTTTCGCTCCTTCAATTTCGAAAGAGACAGAATAAGGATAACCGATTTCTTTTAATTCGGTCGTTTGTCCGGATTCGATTTGAGGTAATTCCATCACACAAGCAGGTTCCTTTCCTACCCGACCGGCCACGTTGACGCCTGGAGCTTCACTGAGAAGTAAGCGATCTACGTTAAATTCCTGATAAGGCAGAGCTGTACTTTTACCAGTCCACATCTTGACAGCCAATGTTTGCATCGCCGGATAAGCGCGGTCATGAATATCTTTGGTAGATATTCCGTTTCCGTAGTGGTCGTTCCATACGGCAAACATACCGCCGGATATTTGTGGATGATGCTCTTCAAAGACCGCCTTTCCTATTTGAACCGGAGTCCATTCTTTATATAATCTTTCTGTATTCAGATAATCATAATAATAACCGGCTGCCGGAACAATGTATAATAAACCGTCAGGAATACTGATCAATTGATAACCTTGTTTCATCATCTCGGCCGGATCTGCATATCCGTTATACCAGGCAGACATCAGTACATTTTCTGATTTGACAGGCGTGTCGCCTTTGGCATGTGTCAAAGCGCCCCAGACGCAGGCTTGTTTTCCGAAACTTTCTACATAACGGATATAATGATCGGTAAAGGCACGGAACTTCTCTACGACGTCTTTCTTCTTATTGGAATATTCATCTGTACCGATATGTACACGTGGTCCTCGGAACACCGGATTTTCTCCTTCCAGATATTCCTTAAACAGGGCATCCACAAATTCGTATGTCTTTGGATTGAATAAATCCAGATGGTCCATGCCATATTCCTGACTTCCTATTTCCGGACAATACTGGGTAAGTGCCAATGAGTGAGCCGGTACATCTATTTCCGGAATAATTTCTACACCTAGGCTGTCGGCTAGTAACTGCAGTTCGATAAATTCTTTCTTGGTATAGTGTCCGTCGGGAGCAGCTAAACCGGGGAAAGTCTCTGATTCCAGGCGGAAAGCTGCATAGGTTTTCATCCAGTCGTGTTCGAAGAACTGCTTGAAGGCATTATCATTCAAATGAATCTGGAAGGTATTCATTTTATAATACGACATGATCTTGACATAATCCCGCAGGAAAGACATTGGGATAAACTTTCGTCCGCAGTCCAACATAAAACCTCGAATTGCATAATCCGGGAAATCTCGGATCTCTCCTTTAGGCAATGCCTGCTGTTCGTCTTGTTCTGCCAGCTGAAGTAAGGTACGAGTTGCCCAGAAAAGACCTTTGGTAGTAGGTGCAGTCAATATCACCCGGTCTTTAATCTGAATGGCATATCCTTCATCTCCCAGTTTCTTGTCGGCCTTAAGCTGTAAGACAAAGTCTCCGGCTTTTCCTTTACCGGCAACAACTGGAATCTGTTTCCCAAATAAAGTCTGATAATCGGCAGCCAGTTGTTCAGCTACCTGACGGCTTCCATTCTCTTTTTCCGAATAAGTGATACGAGTCGTATTCCCAGGGATGAAATCACCGTTTGCCCCTTTCCATTCTTTCAATTCAGGAATCACAAACGGCTTTTTATTGGCTTCTGCCCGAGTAACAGAAAAAGGCATTAAACAAATTAACACCCATAGGAAAAGATACATTTGTTTTGTCATGATAAAATATGAATTTAATAGTTACGTGAATCATTATAAAGCGAAAGTAGGAATTTTTTGATAGCGTTCCAATAAGTTTCAGGTAAATTCGTATTTTTGCTAGACTTAAATCTTAGTTATTGTTGAATATAAAATGAAAAACAAATGAAATTAGCAGGAAGATATTTATTATGGTGTGTCGTTTGTCTATGTCTGTTGTCTTGTTCTACGCAGAAAGAAGAGGAAGAGATCCGTTTTGCTATTGTTTCGGATTTGCATGCTCCTGATTTGCCTGATGGAAAGGAACGTATGCAAGCGGTCGTAGAGGCAGCCAATAAGGAAGATGTAGACTTTTTGATTCAGTTAGGCGACTTTATTCGTTTGGATAGTGTCAGTATGCCTTTAAGAGAAGTTTGGAATGGATTTAAAGGAGAGACGTTTCATGTGTTAGGAAAATCATGATTTGGATAAATATTCGAAGGAAGAATTTGTTGCTGGATTTAATATGCCGGGACGATATTATTCCTTTGATAAAGGAGATTTCCATTTCATTGTACTGGATGGGAATAACTTGTTTGACGGAGAAAAATATATCCCTTATAATAAAGCGAATTATTATGTGGATATGAAAATGAGGGAATTTATGGATCCGGAACAAATGGAATGGTTGAAGAAGGATTTGGCTGCGACCAACAAACGGTGTATTCTTTTTTCTCATCAGAGCATTGACCGGGCGATGGGGAATGGATATGATGTAAGAGATGTCTTGGAAGCTGAAAATAAAAGAGCTGGTTTTAAGAAAGTTGTTGCCGCATTTAGCGGGCATAATCATAGTAATTATGTAGATGAGATCAACGGAATTACTTATGTTCAGATCAATAGTGCCTCTTATGTTTGGGTGGGAGATGAAACTCAAACCGAGAAACGTTATCCGGAAGAGATTAATCAGAAATATTCGTTGCTGAAGTATTCGGTTACTTTTGATAAGCCTTTATACGGGATTGTTTCCTTGAGTCAGAAGGGAATGTCTATGAAGGGAACGAAAGGAAACTTCTTGCCTCCTACTCCCGAGGAAATAGGTTTGCCGAAGAAGTTGGGTAGTTTCCCATTGGTTTCATCTATTCAAGATTTCAGTATTCAATTTGATTCAGAGAAATGAAACATAAAGAGTTTTTTCTAAGTTTTCTGATGCTCGTCAGTGTTGGAATAACACAGATTCAGGCCATCAGTTCAGTTTTTCAGATCCTTCCTAAACCTCAGCATATAGAGGAATTGAAAGGAAAAGGAATTTCCGGTACAGATTTACAGTTTATTGTTAATCAGTCGTCCGGGGAAATGCCGGTTTTAGGCCCTATCTTGAACGCTTTGCCCCAGGCAGAGATGCAGGGAAAAGGAGTTTATCTGACGATTACGGATAAGGATGTCCCGGAATCGGAAGAAGGTTATGTCTTGTCGGTAAATGAAAAAGGAGTTGTTATTGCTGCTCGGAGTGAAGCCGGATTGTTTTATGGCTGTCAGACGCTGGAGCAAGTCTTGGAAGACAGCCGTGATTATAACTGTCCTATTCCGGCGATGAAGATAACAGACTTTCCTTCGATTGCTTATCGGGCCGTTCATTTGGATACTAAACATCATCTGGACCGTATGGAATATTATTATGCCATGATGGACAAGCTGGCCCGATATAAGATCAATGCGGTTATTTGGGAACTGGAAGATAAGCTGCGATATACGAGACGTCCGGAAATAGCTTCTCCCAATGCAATCAGTAAACAGGAGATGCAGGCTTTATGTCGTTATGCCAAAGAAAGAAATATCGATGTATCTCCGTTGGTACAAGGATTGGGACATGCCAGTTTTATCCTGAAACATCATTGGGAATTGAGAGAAAATCCGAAAAGCGATTGGGAACTGTGTCCTTCCAATCCGGAAACCTACGATTTGCTGTATGATTTGTATGCAGATGCTTTGGAAGCGATGCCTTATGGTAAGTATTTGCATATCGGCGGGGATGAGATTACTGCAATCGGGATAGACAAACGTTGTAAGGATACCGGGAAAACGGCTTTTGAGTTGCAAATGTATTGGTTGCAGAATGTATGTAATTATGCGAAGGAGAAAGGGCGTGTTCCAATATTCTGGGATGATATGCCATTGAAATATGCAGGCCTTTGGACAACGATTTTAAGTGATATGTCGGGTGAAGAACTGGATAAGTCCTGGAATACCGAAAAGTTGGATCAAGCGATTGAGTTGTTCCCGAAAGATTGTATCTATATGCGTTGGAACTATGGAGACGCGACGAAGCCGGCACATATGAAGTTGCTGAACTGGTATAAGGAAAAAGGCTTGCAAGTAATGGCTGCTACTGCGGCTTCTTCGGGAGATTCTCCGTTTTTGCCTCGTAATAATACGAAAGCCGGATTTATTCAAGGATTTAGTCGGTTGGTAGTTGAGAATCATTTGGCTGGAATCCTGGCAACAGCTTGGGACGATGGTTCTCCGCATTTGGAAACAGTCTGGCGAGGATACATCGCACAAGGAGAATTTGGCTGGAATCCTACAGGAAGGACTATTGATGAATTTATGGAAGCGCACGGCCAACGGGAGTTTGGTTTTAAGGCTGGTGAAAACAGGATGGACTTCTTGAAGGAACTGGAAGAGGCTTTCTTCTTTTTTGATGGGGCGTTGGTAGAAAGCGGACGCAGAAATCCGGCTTGGGGAACAACAACTTTTGCTCTCATCGATTTGCCGGACCAAGAGAAACCGGGTGAGTGGGCGGAAAAGTATAAAGAAAAGATTATCCAGGCAGAAAAGGAATCTCTTCGTTTTGAAAAGATCCGGAAACAATTGACGGATGCCCGAAAGATGGCTCGCAGGAACCGCTATACATTAGAAGTTTATGAGCAGAATAATTATTTACAGAATTATCCGGTTCGCCTGATCTTGGCTTTGCGGGATTATGATTTGGCAACTCATGAACAGCAGCGCGAAGAGGCCCAGATGAAACTGGCGGAAGTTTGTTCCTCTTTTTCGTCTATGCGAACTCGTCTGGAAGAGGTTTATTCCAAGACACGATTTATGGAGCAGCCTGCCGGTTATATAGAAGACATGAACCATCATAATCATTTATCGGCTAAGTCTCAGAATAGCGATTGGCTCTTTTTGTATGAATTACCTATGGTGGAAAAAGTACAAAAATGGCTTAATTCAAAGACAATAAAATGAGCAATGGAAGATAATCCTTCAGGTCTGTCCGTAATTGTTTTAGGGCTTGCTGGATACGATAGTCTACTGTTTTGGTGGAAACATGCAACTGGTCGGCAATTTCCTTATAGCTCATCTGTTGGAAGCGGTGCATGACGAATGCCTCCCGGTAACTGGGAGGCAACGCTTCTATGGCCTGTTTCATCACTTTCTGCAGTTCTTCCAGCTGATAATAATCGGTATCATGCAGCAGGTATTGCATTTGTTCGTAGAAAATGGTTTCAGCATTTGTCTGAACCTTTTGGTGTTCAATCTGATTCAGTGCTTTATGATAAACCGTCCGTAACAGATATTGCCCCAATGACTTGTTGATGCAAATCTCTTCCCGGCTCTTCCATAACCAGAACAGGGTATCTTGCACAATTTCTTCGGCATCTTCCAGTGAGACAAAACGTGAACAATAGGCACATAGCATGGGGTAATATTTCTTGAACAGAAAAGAATAAGCCTTTCTGTCTCCGTGTTGCAGATCACGGATGATGTCTTCTTCGCAACTCCATTCCATATTTTCCCAAGTCTTATGCCCGCTTAAGAACAATTTTCACAAAGATACGTATCCGAAAGGAAAAATCAAATTCCCGATTTGTTTTTTGATTTTCTGATTTTTATGAATGGCTTGCCTGAAGAAGGATTGAATAACAGAGAAAAGTTACTGCCCAGCTTTTCCCTAATACATTGAGAAACTCTTGTTTACTCGGTAGATTTTCGTGTTTTTTCTATTACAATTTAATTAATTCACTAATATGAATCAATTAATTCACTATTGTGATGTAATTAAATCATATTGGTGAATTGATTGCATCACAATGGTGAATTAAATAATATGATGTATATTTTACGAGAATGATAAAGCTGGTTTATACGAATATATTATCCGTTTTGCAGAACATCTTCCTTCTCAGGAGCAGATGGTTCCGGGGTTGTATCCGGGGCAAACGGATTGAAATAATAAATTCCGTATGTATCCAGTAATTCCAGGAAATAAGGGAGTTTTTGCATGAACAAACTATAATCTTTCTTCTTCTCGATGGTCCAACCGGCTTCGGCCGTTGCAATCAAACGGGGGAAGGTCATGAAATCAAGTCGTTTGTTATCCGCTACGCGTTCTGTCCACAACGAGAATTGCAAACCTAGAATCTGATCTTCATAACCCAGCATCAGGTTGGATACTTGCGACGGAAACCGGTAAACGTCTTCTATCGGGTTATAGCCGTTCCAGAAACGTCCGACTTTATGGCTTCCGTATTGGATGAAATCCCCATAGAAAGGCCGACGTGGCGTCATGATTACCCGATAGCCGTTTTCCAAAGCCTTTACCAATTGATGCTTACGGTCGTGACGCCACCACATGACAATTAATTTATCGGGAGAAACATCCGCGTCGATGGCTTCGTCCCAGGCAATGATCGTTTTCCCTTTTGAAGCAACGATATCGGCAATACGGCGGATAAAGTAATGTTCCAAACCGGTTTCGTTGCCTAACTGTTTATCTTGGATGAATTGCTGTATTTCCGGATCCGTGAACCAACTTTGGTTACCGTAATGAACTTCATCTCCTCCTATATGGATGTAAGGAGAAGGAAACAAGGCAAAGAGTTCATCGAAGATCTGACTGATAAAGGTGTACGTCTCTTCTTTACAAGGATGGAACGTAAAGTGTGCCCAACGACCTTCTCCTCCACCCGATACTTCGGGATAAGCCCGGCAAACAGCAGTCGCATGACCCGGCATATCAAATTCCGGTACAACCATGATCTGACGTTCTGCTGCGTAAGCTACAATCTCTTTGATATCTTCCTGTGTATAAAAAGCCGCCGGAGCCTTGGGATCATGCCAGTTTCCGATAGCCCCTTCTTGTGTCAGTTTCGGGAAACGTTTGATTTCAATGCGCCAACCGGGTTCGTCCGTCAGGTGCCAGTGAAATACGTTCAGGTGCAGCGATGCCATCAGATCCAGATATTGCTTCACTTTCTCCTTTCCAAAGAAATGCCGGCTTTCATCTAGCATAAATCCACGCCAGGCATAACGCGGGTGATTCTGAATCCGGCAACATTGCAGGCTTCCTTTTCCGAAACGGAGCATCTGTAAAAGGGCTTCTTTGGCATGAAACAAACCGGAAACCGTTGAGGCTTCAAGTAATACCTTTTCTGCTGTTACCGTCAGCAGGTAGGCTTCTTCGGATAATCCATTCTTTTCATCCAAAACGAATTGGATAGTTCCTCCTTCCGTTGCTGATAATGGAAGATGCTGTAATTCGGCTTTCAGACTTTCGGCTAACTGAATGGCTTCATTTCCTGTTCCTGAAACACTTGCCAACCGGCCGATATTACAATTCCCTTTATCTTGTGTATAAGACGAAGGAGTTGGAAACAATACTCGCTGCCCATAAAAAGGAACAAGCGTAAAGAAACATAATAAGCAAGACAATAAATACTTCTTCATTTTAACTATGTTTTTAGGTATGTGACTGTATTAACAACTGTGGTTAAACTTACTTCTCTAACCAGACAATCATACCACTTCTACCTAGGATTTCACAATTGTTCAGGTTGGATAGCTTTCCTCCCCATTGAAGATTTCTGACTTCTGGTAAAGTGAACTTGGTTGGTTTGAATCCAAGTGCCTTTTCGTTAATCTGAATTTTGGCTGTTTGAGGTAGATCTGTCCAATTAGCGATAACGACCAGCGCTTTGTCTCCATTGACAAATACTGTGGCTGGTAAATCTTTATTGTCTGTTTTAACAGGGCATTGTTCATCCCAGTATCCGTGGATGGAAGCATTCTTCATGTCAAACTGATCAAATAGATTCCAAAGAGGAACCGGATTTCCACTCCATGGTAAACGAGGTAACATGCCATAGACTAATCCTCTGAACTGATTCCGTGCATCTAATGTCTCACTAAGCAAGCCAAAAGGAATACCCGACATTTCTACCAGCCAGAAATCTGCCGTATTGTTTGCCGGGAAACCTTCACCAATCCAAGTCCGATCTACGTAAGGAAGTAATTCTGTGTATAGATGGAGAGAGTTGGCAAAGCCAGCCCATTTATTCATGTGATTCCAAGAGTGAATATCAATCAGTCGCTCTTTCCCGTCCGAATCAAGAATTCTGCGGGCACGTTGAATTGTTTTTCGATCCAAAGCACTATCGTCAATATAAACACCGTCGATACCTAAATTCTTAACCATCCAGTCTAATCCGGCCAAATAGTAATTGTTCCAACGGGAATCTGGTGTCGTAATGACAGAAATGTCCATATCGCCAGCATATTTTCCTTCATTAAACGCATTATACCAGGCAGGAATAAAATGTGTGGTCAAATTTTTATTTAACCATTCATTCGGTCCGTTCGGATGGATAAGCGTACGTGTATCTTTTCCCGGTCCGTCATGTATTACTTCACTTCCCAAGCTTCGTAAAGCCCATAACTCCGGAATCTTAACTGTCAGTTCTCGAGTTGTATAATATAAGCGAACGCCCAAATTTTTCTGATGTGCTTTTTGAATAAAAGCTTTCAGATCAGATACAGCATCATCATGATACGGATAATTGATAAATGGATAAATATCCTTTTTATGATGGACATTAATCAAATTGGCTCCGTTTTTGAGCGCTTCATCGATATAATTGGTACTTAAATCAGAATTGGAATGGTAAAACCGGTTAGTCACCTGTTTTTTCCAATTAATGGGTTTGACAGGAGTTATCTGCATATCAAAGTTATAAGATAACATCTCTCCTTTTTCCATCGAGCGTTCGCCACTATAAGCTACTAATTTGGTTGTTCCATGGGTGGTAGGATAGATATTAATTCCTCCCTTATTCTGATTACCCCATGATTCCGGAAGATTAAGTTTTCCAAGCGCATAGTAAATGTTGACAAGCGGACGAACGAAGTGATCATCCATGAATCGTAAATTCATTCCGGCATTGACATTTCCCATCCATATTTTATCCTGGTGTTTTTCTATGTCCCAATTCCAGGAAATTAAAGAATCCGGACGAAAACCTCCTTTATGTCCTAATCCCATCATATATTTAGAAGCATAGCTGGAATAAGGAACTTCCAGTCGGATATCCTTCACTGAAACATTTTGTTTAGCTTTTACTTGAATCGAAATATTGCTGATTCCATCAAATCCGAAATGGCCGTTACAACTAACTTGAAAACGGGAGTTGGACTGTTCGGAACTCCAAGTAATATTCGTTTGGTTTTGTTTCAGAATCCGAACTTTCCCTCCTTTAAGAATCTCCTCTCCTTGATCTGTCTCAATGATGAATTTCATCTCTTCTGCTAATATTTCATTCGTAGCGTCCGACAGATTGTTATTGGCATCATAGCAAGTAGTGATAGAAGATGGCAATCCGGTAGCGGTCAGATGGATCTTTCCTCCAAGCCAGGTTAAGACTTTATCTTTTACCGTTACGGGCATATAAGGAGCTGTTGGCTTATCGTCATTTCCGATCGTTGCATTCAGCCAGCGAAGTCGGGTTTTTCTCCACCCTTCATCATCTCCATGATTGGCAATGGCTTCTCCACTGACACGTAATTCGACGGAAACACAAGCCTTCTTCTCATCGTTTACATGAATCCATACATTTCCTTTGTAAACACCACTAGCATGAGTTGGAATATCCATACCGATCCAAAGAGGTTGCACATCACCTTTTTCTACTTGGACTGGAAATTGAATCGGTTTACCATATTTATCAATTCCATTCGTATTGAAACAAGTCAAGGCGGAAGCTTTAATTTTATCTCCACGTTCGTTCTTCAAATCAGAAAAAGAAACCGATATATGCTCCAGTTTATTATATGGAGCATATAATCCGATTTGCCAGGTATAAAATTCACCAGGCAAAGCCTTCCCTTTAAACAAGGAACGTTCTTGTTCTGTCCGTTCGATCCAGTGAAGAGGAATTTGATCTTTCAGCCGGATATCATGTTCTCGATCTTCCGTAAAGCAAAAGAAACCGGCATCAGGTCGTTTCTGGATCAAAGCCTCTACCTGCTGCTCAGATGCCACCTTTCTCATGATGGACTGATCTTCCTGAACAATTCCCGTACGTTGCAAATCATTGAATGCATTCGTAACTTCTTCTTGTCCACCAACGTTCATACTCAATAATGCGGACAAAATCAAAAAGGTAAATTTCTTAGTATACATAAAAGTGCTTTTATAATTTATCGTGTTCTTCGCTCGAATTAACTGCTGTAAAAATAGGTGATAAAATTAGCTATTTTATTAGTAATTCTGAGTGTTTTTGTATGATCTTATTTCTCAAATCGGCAATGTCAAGTTGGATTACTTATGTATAATCAGCTGAAAGACTGTACTGAATTTCGCAAACGGAATACGTACGATGATTTTATCCGTATCGACCAACGGGGAATGAATACCTTGTGCCTGGAAGCCAAGAAACAAGGCATCAACTGTTGGGACCGGGATGTCAGTCGTTTTGTTTATTCCTTTTAGATTTCCTCCTATCCCCCATTGATCACGCCCTGCTGTATGCCCAGTTGAAAACGCTACTGGACTAAGGTGAACGATATTGGATGAACAAGGAAGAAGAAGCTGCCTGGAAAAAAGTCAACTAATCCTTTTATCGGATTTCTGCCGAAGAAGATGTCTTCAACCGCTACTATCACAAACCTCTTCCCGGCGAATCCATCGAGACATATTCTGCAGCAGAAATTTATCGCCGACTGAAACAGAAAAGTCCAGAGTCAATGCGCAATGTATCCGTCCAACGTCTGGCACAAACCTTATCGGCCATCGGTATAGAACGCATCCATACCCGTTATGGCAATTTATATCGGGTGGTTTCACACCCTTCACAGTAATTTGCTGAATACTATTCATATAGGGGAGTGTGTGAACCCTTGTTTGGAATTTGGGATATGGAGAAAAGGATACGTTTTAAGACGAAAATATAAACCGTTGTCAGAGTTAAATAAGCACTAGTTTAATTCTGACAACGGGCTAATATACTATTCAAACACATACCAGTTACAGTAATAAGCAGGAATTTCTATTTCCATAGATATAGAATAATCCCGATCTATTTGTTTTATTTCTGTACTGCCATCAGATTTTCGGATAGTAACCTTGTCTTTTAGACCTGTATAATATAAAGGAACGCGTATGTTTTTTTTGATAGGACTGGATAATGGATTATATACCATCATTAACCCTTTTTCCTTTAATTCAGGATTGACGTGTATGAACCCATCCCAATCACTTCCATCGGCTCGTCGTAAATGAATGATATCTGAATTTAAAATTGCACGATGCTCTTTATAAAAATCAACCCATTTTTTTACAATCGATTTTGTTTCAGGTGCATCATATAACTGAGGACCTCGATAGCAAGCAATGACTCCTGCTCCAAAATTGTTCGCTAAACGCATTTCATAATGAGGCAAGTGTTCTTTTAATGGTTCTATCGTTGCTTCTTTTCCACCTCCGTGATATTCAACTAGTGGAACCATCATCCAACCCATTGATGGTGTTTTTAACCATGTACCATCATAGATGTTTTGCCTTTCTATGATTTCTTGTTGTTTACGAGGTAATGACCAGTTTGTTTCTCGATAACCCATTCCGGTCTTATTTTGTCCATTCATAAAATACCAATCTGGAATATTTAAGAATATACCTTGAGATTTACAATTTTGATAGAACTCCTTTATGGTTTGATACTGTTTCCATTGAGAATCGTCTAAACCTTTATGTCCGGGATGAGATGTTGAGGCACATTCATCTCCAGGATAACTTCCATCATGTTCTAATATATCTTGACCAGTTTCTTTAAAATATGTCTTTAATTTACGCATATATTCTTGTCCCCATTTACTTTCGATACAGGGGGAAGCTCCAAACTGAGGTGTCTTCCCTTCGGGCATTATGACATCATTCTCTTTATCTATACTTCGACTAGCCAGTAAGGAATAACCACCTAATGCAATACCCTTACTATGTGCATAGTCTGCTAAATCTTTCATCCTCTTTAAATTCTCAGGGCTATCATCTTCCAGGTTGACACCACTCCAAAATGTCATGATGACCATTTCGAATCCAACTTCTGCACATTGATCGATAGCTTTCTTAACAGATTCATTATCTGCATTACGAACATGCATAAAGATAGGGTTCTCTGCAATCCAAGGAGCTGCAATTCTGTACATCTTTCTTATTTGAAGCGTTTTACGCTCTTTATCCCAAGTGTCATGAAATAATTCCCATATGCGGTGACTTGAAAATATACCTCCTGTTTTAATATCATAGGCAGGGCCATATTCAGGATAACTTTCCAGTAGACAGGGAATATTCATTAACCAATCTACTTGTGTTGTATATTTCGGATCTTTTTTCCAATGTACATGGTGCTGAATACCTAAATTAGCAAATTCGTCATTTTTATCTTGCTCATTGGCATGTACGAAATCAGATTCTATTGTGATATTAGGAGTCGTGAAACTCCGATTAAAGACTGTTGCGTTTTCTGGTTCCATAACTGCCAAGATTTCACTTTTGTAAGTATTTATACAGACAGGATGATTTGACTTATTTTTGATAGAAATCCATTTACTGATAAGTGGAATACCATCATATATTTCATAATGAATATTTACTTCAATATCTTTTAAATAAGCAAATTGCATGTTCTTATTGGTTGTAGGAATACCTCCATAGGCATTTAGAAAGTCGATTCTGCAGCGACCAGATTCTCCTTTTTCAGTAAATTCGGTGTTACTTCCATTCAAGTCCATTTTACCAACTCGTACACATTGAGATATAGATCCTTTCGGTATAGTTATTTCTTTTAATTCGGTCCATTTATTACCATCATATGAAAAACTACAAATGACAGAGGAGTTAGTACGTTGCATTTTCAAATAAACGGGTTCTCCAGGGCGATATCCTGAAAATTCCATTTCATATTCCATTCCTGCTCCTGTTACCCCAAATTTAGCGTCCGCAGTACGTAAATAGGTTTTTACGGTTTTATTGTTGAATACCCATACCATTCCCGGTCCCCAACTTGCGGCTTTGTCTGTTCCTGGATGAATTTTTGTTATAAGTACTTCCGTATTGTCTGGAAGTCTTCTTTCTGCATAAGCACAAGTGTTTGCAGGAATCAATATTTCTCCAGATTTTCCTTCGTTCTCAAACGAATTTACTTTATTACTGGCTGATGTAATTACATTCCAACCAGCTGGTATTGATTGTATAAAATTTGACTTGAAAATGGATTCCCTATTCTCATCAGAGGTAAAACGAGATTCTAACCGATGCAATAATTGTTCGTTAGCTTTGTATTGTAGGATTAATTCTTTACCTTTTGCTGGCCATGCCGGATTACTGGCCATCCATTCTTTGCGAGGTTTCCATGTAAATCTTGGTTTTATTTCTGATACTTTATATCCATCATATTGGAAAGCCATTGAGTCTGGAGTCATAACATCTAACCATTCCGGTAATAAATAGTTATGTACAGGTTGTCCAGTCAGTCCTCCTATTGGAATCTGAATATGATTAATTTCAATTTCTGCTTCAGGTCGAACCGAACGTAACATGCCTTCACCTGTCATTAGGTTATTTAAACGAACTGTTGTCCCTTCTTTAAAAACGCGTTCAATCAGTCCGTTACTAATGATTAGATTACCGTTTATCTCTTTTATTGAGGCTTGGTATTCTTTATTATTCAACATCCAGTCATTTTTAGTTTGACTGGATATATTTGATTTTGCATATCCACAGATCTGCAAAATCAAATATATTATAATGATAATTTTTTTGTTTCTCATATAAGAATCATTTATCTCAGTTAATTGTCACGACAGGACAAATTTTATACTTGTAATATTGATGTTGGTGTTTAAACTGGATTTTATTTGATAAAGGATCCTGATTTATTACTTGCATAATATTTCCATCTTTATCCACTGCTTCAATATCAACTCCTAAATTTGAAAAACCAAGTAATGACAAGTTGAAGTCTACTTCTTCTAAATCTTTTAACGGAATAATTTCCCAACCAAACTTTTCTTTTTTCAACATATAAGAACCTTTACCTCCTAATTCTCCTCTTTCTGTTTCCCCATAAGTATTAATATAGAACAGATGATCAGAATAGACTTTATCGAGTAGTTTACCTGTTGGGGATACTGGATTGGTTGAAGAAATGGAAAATAAGCGACTTCCGGGTAGAATGGCTAATGTCCCATATTTAGGCAGTGAATAATCATGTCCATTTTCATTCACAATCCAAGGTTTCTCCGAGAAGTTCGCATAGATCCGTAAACCACTTGAGTATTCTACTCGGATACAAGGAGCTTTTAGTAAATCCTTTTTGATTGCATCAGAAGAAGAAACAAACGAAGTTCCATCAAAATATTGAATACTTTTTACAGGAACCATAGAGTAACTATTTTGAAATGGTTGTAGAAAAGCATATCGGCGAACTGCATCAAATCCGTCTGATAAAATACCGATGTTTCCAAAAGCATAGGCATAAGCTACATAAGCCTCATTCGATACATTCGACATTCCATCCATTTCCAAAGGATTTATCTTCAGTAATTGGAAATCCGGGAATATTGGCAAACTATGATTCATATGGGAATAATTTCCATCTAATAGTCCTGCATAAAACCAATGTGTACCACCTTCTGAATAAACCGGACCTTGATAAGCTCGACGTTCATTCATCAAAGTCATACCAATGTATTCAAATACAGTACGGAATTTCCCTGCTCCGGGTGTACGATAATCATAATCCACCCTATCCATAGGAGAAATACAAGTTTCCACATCACAATAGGAAAAGTTTGTACCGAATGTTTTGTGAATTTGTGGAGCTAAGATGGCTTGTTGTTCCCAGCCAATTGTTACTTTATCTGCATAACAACGACACCAAGCAGGACCCCAACCATAATCTTTATGACTGATGCGAACCCAGTCTTCGTTCCATAAAGCATTTACTGGAGCGAAATCCATATAATTGGAGTAAAAACCAATTCGCCAATCTTGTCCTTGTACAAAACGGACATATTCTTTTAATTTTTCAACTCCTAATTCCGGATTGGGTTGAGTTCGGAAAGTATAACTTTCTCCTCCGGAACGCCAAAAGTCCTCATGATAACGAATACTAACTTTTTCTACTCCTTTTGATCGAAGGTCAGTAACAAACTTACCTAATTTGGGAAGATCACTTCCTCCATTAATAGCCCATAAACGATCTACTTGGTTTGAACGCATCGGAGAAGCGGGATTATCGATTGTAGGAAATACTTCTTGCACATCTGGTGAAACATTAATGAAAAGTCGTTCACGTAAAGGATTACGTTTTTTGTTGTTTAACGGGTAATATTTTACGCCTCCATTATAAATAGCTTTTCCTTTTTTAATTCCTTTGTTTCCTCCATAATAGAGAGAAGCGTTAGTATAATACCAATCAAACATCGTTAAATAAAACAAGTTATCAGCATATAAGATACTTGGACTGTCTGCTGTATAAGAATCATTCGCAAAAGGATTATATACCAAGAAAGGAACCTCTACCAGCTTTCCATCTGAAACAGAATCTGTTGCTCCCAAGCGTATCTCTTCTACCTTCCCGTTTTCCGATTTTTCCTCGATCGTCCAAATTAGTGACTTTTGCTTAATCGTATAAGAACAATCAAAACGTTGATTCAAATTCTTTCCGATAGCTTTGTAACTGATAAATAATGTATCATTCTTCAGTTGTTGACCAAGTACTTTCCACGTTGCAGTGGATTGCCCTTCAAATAGGATTTGTGCATCGGCATTGATTTTTTTCTCTTGTCCATTATATAATAAAGTAACTCCTCCAACTGGATAAGTCGGATCAACTTGATAAGTTAACTGGGCATCTTTCCCTTTATAGGAGAATGTGTACAACTCACCTTGTTGGCCGACTTCATTCTTGAAATCTGTCAGTTTGTTGGTAGGCAAGATGGTCTCTTTACGAAGTGGGAAAGGTAATTCCTTGGGGAATGATTTGAATTTCATCGGCTTCAATACTTCTTGATACCCATAAATCGGGCCTAGGAATATATTGTTTTCCTCATTCGGTTTAGTTCCGTTACCCCGGAACTCTAAACCAATGAACGTAATCGGACGGGCAATACTATCATTCAGTTTGATATGATTCAAAAACCAATATTTGTAGTTCATATTTCGCCATAACCATTCTTGCATGAAGGGGATAGTTATCTCCCGACCTTTAGCATCTTGGATGACGGCATAGTGGGTCATCGCTTCTCCACTGTTTTCCCATAACCAGTGATTCCCAAAATTCCAGAAATTAATACAATCCCACTCCTTTTGAAATTGATACGGTTTAACCAACTCCACTCGGAAACCTGCTTTAGATTGTTTGGTTTTGTAAACAACTTTTCCACTATAATTACCAACCACCCGTTGTTCCTTGGTTCTGTACAAGGCGGCATCCGCCTGATCAGTCCGTACTTGCCACTGTGTACAATCATCAAACGTCAATAATGGTTCACGGGTTTCCTTTCTGCCAATCATTTCATAAGGAATACTACCAATACTTTTTTGTTTGGGATCCTCATTGATTCCTTGAACAGCCGAACTCCACTCATGCCCGTCTGTTTCTTGTGCATTCATCTGTAAATTCCCTGCTGAAAAAATCAGTAAGAAATAGGTACAGATAGGTATACATTTAAGTCGTTTCATATAGGTAATTAATCTCTACTAACAAACATTTATTATATGTACAAATACATATTTTGTTTGCAATAATATATATATCAACTTTTTATATTTCAAAAGACATGGCGTACCTTGTCTTTACAGATTGTATTCATTTAATAAATGATAGGAGAAGCATAGAGAACGCTTCTATTGGACAATAGAGCCTATCTCTATCAATTGATAGAGATAGGCTCTATAACATTATTTCAATGGGTCAAAAGATCCACCCCATTCGTTATTCTGTTGCGACTGGTCGTTGATAAAGTTTTTTGCCATCGTATCCATACCAATCGGATAGAACCAATGGTTTGTCGTATAATTGTATTGGTCAGACTCTACTTCATTGACATTGTAGACAAACTCTAAATGAAATTGATCTTGCGTAGCCTTATCCGTCATACTTTGTGTCCAATCGAAATCGGAACAATCGTAATTTTCTTGATTATAAACAAAGAATAAGTTTGAACGGTACTTCTGATCATTCATGATATCAAAACGCATCCAGCGGCGAAGATCATCAAAACGCATGTCTTCCTGTGTAAATTCAGCCAAACGTTCGTTTATCAGTAAATGACGTACTCCAGCTTGACTAGCATATTGATCCAAGCCATATCCAAATTCGCCATTTCCTTGTTCAATTCCTGCACGTTTACGTAGAGTGGCTATGTAACTTAATGCTTCCTTGAAATCATGTCCGTCACTGCTTAATTCATTAGCACATTCTGCTAAATTCATATAGACTTCTGCCATACGAATTTCAATCCATGTATTCACACCACTATACGTAGAGGTCGCTTTATCACTACCTGGTGTTACGCCTTTTAGTGGAAAGAATCCACCACGATGAACAGATACAAAATTACTACCAAATTGGTAATCTTGCATATTTTTATAAACACCTTCATTTTTTACATAGGCAGACCAAAAATTTTGTCCCGCAGGTAATTGATTTGACGGGAAAGATGTACCAGGTATAGATATAGAAGCATAAAAACGTGGATCCATTCCAGATATTAATGTCTCTTCAATTTGAGCATTGTAAGCCGGATCTGTCTTCAAACGTTCTACATCCAACGGTGTCTTATTAAAAGCCGGATCTTTCGGATACATCGCCAAAGAAGATCCATCTTTCAGTGGGAAAGACAAAATAGTAGGTAAATTAGGAATACATAAACATGCCCATCCATTTGTAAATGGTTCAGGTAATAGCGTATACATATTATAATATGAATCTGGATAACTGTAGCGACGGAACATGATGGCTTCTGTATTGGCACTTCCTTGTGTCTGCCAAATCTTACTGAAATCTGGTAATAGCGAATGACCTGCTGCTACACAAGCATCTAGAGCTTCCTTGTTTGCCTCATAAGCGACTTTCCAACGTGCCGGATCATTATCCCGATTAAATAATGGGCTAGCATACCAAAGTAAAACACGTCCTTTGAATGCCAAAGCTGCACAACGATCAATACGACCATAATCATTCCCTGTCCATTTCTCAGGTAACAAAGAGATTGCTTGATCTAAATCTGCTATAATTGTATCCACGCAAACGGAAGTCGGACTGCGTTTCACAAACAAGGATTCTTCATCTTCAACATCTTGTGTATGTAAAATTAACGGTACTCCTCCTAAATCTTTCACATAGCTCCAATAACGCCAAGCTCTCCAAAACAAGGCTTGACCTTTAATTTGATCATTCTGTTCTTTTGATAGAACGGCTTCTGAAATAGAGGGTAAATGATCTAACAAGAAATTAATTTTATCAATGTAACTATAGTCGAAATTGATTCCATTATTACTCACAGATAAGTTGATACCTCGCTGATAATCACTAAATCCTGGATCAAAACCTCCAGATTCATCACTACCATCACCTCCAAAATTCCATCCAGGCATTAATCCATAAATATCCGTCAGATATGCTTGAATCATATTTTCATCTCCCCAAACTCCTTCAGGGTCTATTGCTTCTGTATTTCTATAATCTAATTCACATGAAGTCATACCTGCTAGTAAAGGTAAAACCAATAACTTCGTACAATGCTTCTTTATATTTTGAATTATCTTTTTCATCTTTTTATCTTTTTAGAAATTAACACTTACACCACCACCTAATGTTCGCATGATAGGATATCCAACACCACTCCATCCTGGATTTAATTCTGGATCCCAATGCTTGAAACCACTGATGTAGAACAGATTCGTTCCTGTTGCAAATAACTTAATGCTGCTAATAGCATTACCCAATGGTCGTTCAAAATTAAACGTATAACCAATGTTTAAATTACTCAAACGAATATAACTAGCATCTTTATAGAAATAGTCCACATCTGTCCAACCATAAGAGCGATAATTCCTAGGTGCCATCAATGGTAAAGTAGCGTCAGTATTTTCTGGAGTCCAAGAATCTGTTAACCATTCCGTATTATAAACTTGCTTACTACTATCATGGTAATCTACAATAGCCCCAAAGTTTTTTGGATTTTTCAATTTACCTGTAAAGGTTGCTTCTATACTTAAATTTTTCCAAGTAGCCCCTAAGTTAAGACCTAAGTAAATTGGATTGGTATTGCCATATAGAATTTCTTTATCATATTTATCAATGATACCATCCGGTTTTCCATCCGGACCACTTTTATCCACATAAACAAATGAACCCACTTGAATGGGTAATCCACCTGTCGGCCCTGTCCCATAATTTGGATTTTTAGCTTGAAATTCTTTCAATTGTTCTTCACTACGAATGATATATCCTTCATAGGCTGCAATGTAATTGGTTGATCTACCCACTGGAATTTCCCAATCTAATAAACCATTAGAATAATCTTTTTCAACCACTTCATTCCAACCATAAGACAGATTTAAATCAGCATACCAATCCACAGAACCTGTACGATCGCGCCATCCTACACTGAAGTCAAAACCTTGAGCATTAACAATACCATAGTTTTCCGCTGGCATTGAACGACTAAAAGTAGTAGGCAATACATTCTGACGTGTACCTAAAATATCATAAGTATGTTTATACCAATATTCTACAGATCCATGTAAATGTTTCCAGAATTCATAATCAACACCTACATTATAACTTAAAGATTTTTCCCACGTCAGGTCACTATTAACTAATGATCCGTACTTCAACCCATAATACTTACTAAGGTTTTCCCCAAACATATAGGCGTTACCCGTTGAATAAGATTCTTGCCATTGCCAACCACCGACCGCATCGTTTCCTGTTAATCCCACAGAACCTCTTAATTTCAAAAATGTCACCTTGTCGTTGTTCTGCAAGAACGGTTCAGAAGAAATCACCCAAGCGGCAGAACCGGCAGGAAATAATCCCCAACGCTGGTCTGGAGCAAATTTCATCGAACCATCATAGCGCATGGATAAATTAAAAATGTATTTATTGTCATAATCATAATTACCAATCCAAACATAAGAAGCACGCCCGGTTTCCGTATCCGGTCCACCTCCAGCTTCTAAGGCATCTGCAGAGGAACTAGCTGCCCACCACTGGTCAGTTTGATAGAGAGGGAAAAACTTACGACCGTTTGATATACCATAATAAAGGTTATTCGTTGCCTCATAGACAAAGGCTGCATTTACATGGTGTTTTCCAAAAGTTCGATCATAGTTGACTTGAAAGTTCAACTGTTGGTCTGTCCACCATTCTGATCCCCCCCACAAACCTGCGGTTTCACTGGATTCATAATATTGAGTTAGATTGATATCATCAACGTTTATAATATGGTTATTGGGGCCAGAAGTAACAGGATAATAGAACTTCTCAGTTCGGCGATATGATTTCTTGCGGGTATTTTCCCAACTACCCATATATGAAGCTTTCAGACTCAAACCTTTTACCCAAGGTAACTTATATGTCAGGCTAATATTCACTATTGGATTCATCCAATCATTATTTTCATATCCACTTGCACCATTGGCTGCTGCTGCTGGATTACCGTAAGCCCAACCATCTCCAATGTATTTAGTGCCAGAAGTTGAGTAGGTTGGCATATAATTAAATGATAAACGACTTTTTGTATAAGTAGCCCCCGTTCCTTCTGTCGGAGAAGAAGACTTAGATGTATTGGTATTGGATATAGAAGCATATAATTGTAAATCGTTCGTGATATCTGCAGTAATATTCATACGAATGTTTAGTTTGTCATAGTCCGTAGAAGCCATAAATCCTTTCTGAGTAAAATAATTGGCTGCTGCAAAATATTTAATTTTTTCACTACCACCACTGACACTTAACGAATGATTCATAACATAAGGTGTATTCCAAACCTCGTCTAATGTATTGTAATTTTGTCCTTTTGCCCAAGCTAATTCCTCATCGGACCATGCAATTCCAGTTGGAGCAGTCAAACCATAATTAGCATACATCTGATTTGTCATACGCCCCATATCATATAAGTTTGTTAATTCCACTTCTTGAGTTGCAAAGTCTGCCGAAAAGTTTGCTGTATAATTAATGGATGGTTTTCCCTCCTTTCCGCGTTTGGTCGTTACCAAAACAACACCCGCGTCAGATCGAGCACCGTAAACCGCAGCTGAAGCTGCATCCTTCAACACTGTAACCGTTTCTATTTCTGTCGCACTCAAATTGGCAAAAGCATTTGCATCTAAAACAGCCCCATCAATAACATATAACATTGGAGACGTATTCCATGTTGTACCGGTACGAACCGAAACCCCTGGTTGGGAACCAGGTTCTCCACTTGGTGTAGAGACCTTAACTCCGGCCATCTTACCTGCTAATACCGCACTCGGACTAGAGACTGGTATTTGAGCCAAAGATTCATCAAACTTAGTAGTTTCTACAGAACCGGCCAGCAAGCCTTTCTTCTGCGAAGTATATCCCACAACCACCAGTTCATCCAAAGCCTCAGCATCTTCTTTTAATGCGATAGACAGTTTACTTTGGTTCCCAACTTTGATCTCTTGGTTTGCAAATCCAATATAAGAAACAACAAGTATAGCATCTTTGTCTGCTTCCAAAGAGAAGTTACCATCCATATCGGTAATGGTTCCGTTGGTAGTCCCTTTAACCATGATATTCGCTCCGATAACAGGCATACCAGTAGGATCAACGACTGTTCCCGTTACTACTTTTGATTGCTGTATACCATCTACAACTGTATTCTGAGCCAGGTCTTTTCGACTTAACACGATTTGTTTATCGGCAATTCGATAAACAACATCGGTCCCTTTGAAAAGATTCTGAAGGACAGACTCAATATTTTCGGCATCAACATCAACCGATACACGGCGGTCTACGTTAATCAACTTATTATTATATAAGAAATAGAATTCTGATTTTGCTTCTATTTCATTTAGTACTTCTTCAACGGTTACATTATTCATTTCGATGGATATGCGTGCCGATTGAGAGTATGATGTTTCAGCGTGAGCTTGAAACAAAAATCCCGCTAATAGAACTGAAGTAATTCGCATACGCATGGGAATTTTAGGTAATAAGTCAAATGATGGCTTAATACTTTTGACAGTTAATAAATTCTTCATAAATTCACAATGGAATAATTAGATTAAACATTTTGATTATTTCGGATGACTTTTGAAAGGTGAGATGTTCGACAAGTCATTCTCTGTAATTGGAGGTAGGGAAATCTGTGAAGATTTTCCTGCCTTTCTTTGTTTAAGGACCTTTTTTCTTCATGGCGACTTTATTATTCATATTCAAGTTAACATTCTTTTGTCTATTCGTATTATAGACGAATACCTATTTGGGATACCCTATGAAGAAAAGTGGTTTTTTCAATAAATTTTCAATATATATTTTTACTGAATTAGAATATATATGAATTTGTAAGATAAAGGACTTCTTTATTGTTTGCAGATGATCACTTTTTTTCGTGTAAAAGCCAAATCACTCTGTTGTTGAGGTTCAATGATTTCACACCTGATAGGTGCTGTCTTTTCCAATAGAAAAAGAATTTCTGCGAGTGTCTCCGTTGTAAATGTGGCTGAATACGTATAATCAAAAATTTCTTTTCCCTGTAATTGAATATTTACATTAAAATGACGTGAGAGTTGTTTGGCTATTTCTTCCATAGGTGTACGGCGGAATACGAGTTTACCATCTTTCCATGCTGTTTCTACGAGTAAGTTGGCTTTCCGAACTTGCATTTGTTGGGTATGTCGGGAGTAAACAGCTTGTTCCCCTGGGATTAATTCTTGGCTGGCAGGCTGATTGGTTTGGTCTATTTGGATATGTCCTTCTGCCAATGTCGCTTTGATCTCAGGTTCTTCGGCGTAGGCTTGTACATTGAATTCCGTTCCATAGGCACTTACGGTAATACCATCAGATGTTTGTACATCAAAACGATGATCTTTATCTGATTTTACTTTAAAGAAAGCTTCTCCAGAAAGTGTAACTTGGCGTTTATCTTTAGTAAAACGTTCGGGATATGATAAAGTAGATCCGGAGTTCAACCAAACTTCAGAGCCATCTGATAGTGTAATCTTGGTTCTTACACCACTAGCGGTTGTAACCTCTAATAATCTGATAGAACTAGACTTTAATACATTTGTCTGATGATATAAGTAGACTGAAAGACCTAGTAACGGGAGTAATAGTATGGCTGCAATATTACGTATCCATATCAGTAGTTGACTTTTCTGCTTGTGGTGGTGTATACGTGCATGGAGTTGATGCCAGTTTTTTTCTACATCAATTCCTTTCTGCATGACAAGACGATCAACTAATTCTAATACGGGCTGTACATCATCATCTGCTTTATGTTCATATTTTTCTTCGAACTTCTTATCCATACATTGTACCTTATTTTATATATAGACGTATTTCATACCTCTTTACCCTAACCAATGAGGGTATAGAATCAGTAATATGGGTAAATAATCCTTTAACTCAATTCGTAAGAACTTGAGAGTTCGTGTCATATAGGCTTCGACTGTTTTTACGGAAATTTGTTTTTCTTCTGCGATTTCCACATACGTTTTGCCGTCGAAACGATTCATTCGGAATGTCGAAGCTATTTGCTCCGGCAGTTTATCAAGAGCTTGGTTTAATAATGATTCCAGTTCTTGAGTGGTATATAAATCCTCATATTCTTCTTCTGTATCTTCTTCTAATCTTTTTTCAATCCATCGTTTCTCAATTTCTTGTTTGCGAATTAAATCAAGACAAGCATTCCGGACACTGGTGATAAGAAAATTTCGGGCAGAAATCTGTATATCCAGATCTTTCCTGTTTTTCCAAATACGATAAAATGTTTCCTGAACAATGTCTTCGCATGTTTCCATCTCTTCCAGATACCGATGGGCAAATACACATAGAGGAGCAAAGAAGTCATAAAACAGAATACGAAAAGCTTCTTCATCGTCTTGAAGAGACACTTTCCGGAAAAGCATATCTGTTTTATCTATCTGTATTTTATTACCCATCTTCAGTTTTGCCAAGACTATTAATCTCAGTACTGGCACGACTTATTTCAATACTTGAACTTTCCCTTTCTTTCTACTTATCATATTACCCATTTTCAATCTAAAAATGACTGAAACCAATAGTAAATAAGGATAAATATCCTGTCAAGTCTTAAAAATTTTATCGCAAGATTTATAAAAATCATAAATCTGCCTTAGTTGTGCCAGAACTGTGTTCTATTGTTATAAATCTTGACAAATATATAAATTTTTTATAGAAAAAGCTATGCTTTCAATTTATGCTAATCTTTTTCCAGAAACACGCCGGCTTTTGATAAATTCCCGGTGTATTTTGATCAAAAGCCGGCGTGTTTTTCTATCATCTCAGGACAACTGATAATGAGACTTCTTTTTGCGAGCGAAAGACTGTGAGTGTAATCTTATCTCCTGCCTTATTCTCTTTTAAAGCCTCTTTGAATTCTTGGATTGTATTGGTGGGTTGGTTATTGACTTTCAGAATCACATCGTTTGTCTTTAGCTGCGTGTGCATACTTTCCAACGGATTGACAGAAAGGACATAGACTCCACGTTCTGAATCCATTCCGGTAGCTGAACGTTCTCCTAAAGTAGTCAGATTTTTGATTTCTACACCTTGCCATACTTCTATTGGTGCTTCAGAGTTACTGCGGGAAACTATGGGCGCAGGCATTGCCGGTTGGCGGGCAATAGATTTCAACCGAGGAGATTGTACTCCGAATTCATCCATGGGGAAATTGTGAAATCCTCCTTTTACTACAGCTTCTGCATGGTCGGATAAGGTGAAATCTCCAGCTGATGGATTGGCAAAGACGACTTCGCAGACCAATGAATGTGTGTCTGTTCCATTCTTTTGGGCCGTCAGTAATGCTGTGGAATCGGTAAAGATGTTGTAATCTGTCATCAATCCCCATTGACGCACTTGAATAGGTTTGTAATCCGTCATGACAATATTACGGGTAAAGACGTCTCCGCTTTGCAGGAACCAGACGTGCGGATGGAAAGAGTTGTTGACCATGATATTATTTTCCACGATACGATAGAATCCTTCACGCAGCTTGATACCTCCATTCAGACACAGGTTATTGTAAATATGATAATTGGAAGAACCGTCGTCCAAATCGATATCCCAACCCCGGTCGCAACGGAAGCGGTTGTGACGGATAGTTGTTGTCTTGACAGCATCCAATAGGATCAACTCCGGATGGTTGGTTGTCATTTCTTCCATCGTCTTATAGTCTGGATGCCAGAAACGGTCTCTTCCCCACGAATTGAAAGAACCATGATCTCCGGTTTCCTTCACGGTGTCGAATATATCATTGTATTCAATGATGTGTCCGCCCCAGGTTCCTTCGCTTACATTGATTCCGGCACGCGGAGTATCGTAAATACTGTTGTGAGAAACGGTGATCGACTGACACATGGACAGTTCAATTCCGGTGATTTGTTTTTCAAACAGACCGATTTTGTGGATCAGATTATCTTTAACCAGGCAATCGGCCGGATAATTGTTCCCTTTCGGACCTTTCTCCCGATCCAGCTGATCGAAAGGTACAAACTGACTGTATTCGAAACTGGGCGAACGTACACATTGCGGATCTCCTACAAAACAGATCGCACTGGCTCCTATATTCGTGAAGTGAGAGCCGGAGACTTCAGCGTCCCGATTGTATTTGGAGAAGAATACGGCATTACCGCCTAAGTTATAAAGATCACAATCCGATAATGAACAATGTTCTGTTCCTTCCATAAAGATGGCTGCTCCCCGATAGATGGTCCAGTCAGAACGTAACAAAGGTTCGTAGGCTTCCATAAAGGTGCGTACTGTCTGGGTTAACTGCAATCCTTCCAAGTGAATATTGGCAGCCGGTTCGGAAGCGGTTCCCCGGATCTCAAACAGATGTTTCAGTTGGGGAGTTTCTACGACAGCCTGTTCCATATTCTCTCCTGGCATAGGATAGTAATATAGCCGTTTCTTCTCTGTGTCAAAGAACCATTCTCCCGGAGCATCCAGCTCTTCGAAGATGTTCTCGACCATACGATTGTCCGGATGTAATCCGGACTGGCGGTTATTTTGCCATCCGCCTTCTAACGTAAGCTGGTTCTTATTGTCTTTTCCGGTAATTCGGTAATGAAAGTCGCCCCAGTCACTCCGGTGCATGGCATGTAAGTATCCGGTTTCCGGATGTTTCCACTGTTTCACCCGTGAAGGAGCGGTGGCTTCAGCGGATGTTCCGTTGAAACGGATTGCCTGTTCATCATAATTCGGGTAACGAGCCATGTGTCGGATTTCTCCATTTACTAACAGCATATCCATCAGGACCGGATCTGTTATTGGGGCTTGCATGATACCTTTCTTGTAAGGTTTCCAATCCAAATCCAATTCCTGTCCTCCGCTGATCACTACTTTTTCTCCCGGATACGAACGAATATTCAACGTCTTGCTCTGATTACCGTCTGCCGTTGTCAGTACGATGGTTTTCTGCAACCGATAAGTTCCTTCCCGCAGGAATAAGGTTACTTCTCCTGATGCTTTCCGGGCTTCTTCCAACGCTTTTTCCAGAGAAGCAAAAGGCGCTTCTACAGAACCCGCATTGCTGTCTTTTCCTTCAACAGATATAAAGTATTCGGTTTGGGCATAGACACCAAACGAACTTAGCCAGAAGCAGACAGCACTTATTAATTTATTTGTTTTCATAACGGATACTTATTTCTTTTTTTCCAGTTTGATTAAACATCCGCCTCCCGACAACAATTCCTGTTCGAATGTCTGATTCTGGCGGCGTGTTATGGTTTTTATCTCTATCTTTTTCCGGTTACCGGGAGCATCATAGGCTACTTCCAAGGTATATTTTCCTTTCGGTAAGAAGTCCAATGAGCAGGAGAACTGTCTGGCTTTTTCTCCGTTCAATACACTGATATACCAAACGTCTCCTTTCCGTCGGGCCAATGCTGCCAATTGTCCGATTTCGCTTTCCGGAAGTACAAAGGTTTCATCCCATGTTACGGGTACTTCTTCAATGAATTTCCGTCCCGGGCAATTCAGCATGTCTTCCATATCGGCTGCGAAAATCAACATCGGAGAAGTAAACATGTAAATAGATGCCAGCTGATGTGCAAATGTGATGGATGGTGGACAAAAGGCCCGGAAATTTAAAGGAGTATAATCGGCCGGACCAGCCAACCAACGGGTAAAAGGTAAGACTGTATTATGATAAGGCCATGCCGGACCCGGAGCCCAACTGTCTTCTCCTCCAACACATTCCAACCCTCTGACAGCCTCTTTGGCTAATAAATTAGGATAGGTATACGAATCTCCGGTCGGCTTGTTTACACCGTGGAAGATAACCATCAATTTTTCCCGGGCTGCTGCTTTTAGGATGTCTTCCATCAATTGTACGGTAAATAGATTTTCTGTATGGAAGAAGTCGATCTTCAAACCTTTTACGCCTACTTCCGCACATTTCTTCATAAAGGCGGCTCTTTCTTCCGGATCTACTAACCCGATATCTGTTTTATTGCCTGAACGGGGAGACGAAGAACGCCAAACCCAAATATTGACATTCCGTTCGCGGGCATAATCAACCAGTTCTTTCAACATGGCCCATTTGTCTCGTCCTTGTGCTTGTTTTTCGGTTTCGGCCCATAGTTCCCAGCCGTCGTCTACTACGACTGATTCAATTCCCAGCTCCGAACATCCATCTACATATTTCTTATGGTTGGCAACGCTCAAACGATCCTTGCCTTCAACCAACCAGGTGAAGGAAGCCCGTCCGGGTTTGATCCATTCGGTGTCTGCACCTTGAGGGAAAAGTGTTTTATCTGGTTGATCACATACACGGGAAAGTATCCGGTTATTGACCAGTCCGTTCAGGTCTTTCGCCAACATCAGGACACGCCAAGGAGTTACAATCTCATTTTCTCCTTCTTTCGGAGAGACAATCCAGGGAACATTACGAACCACTTCATGCCAGTATTTAGTTGGAGGTAATCCGGTAATGACTCCGGTTTCCAAATGCCCTTTATTGTCTGCATAGCCAAATTGAACCTGATTGGGAGCTGTACCATACAGAACGGCTCCATGGAAATTGAATAGATTTGCTTCGGTGATGGCTGCATAAATACCTTGGGGCGTCAGGAATGTAGCCGGAGGTGCTAACAATTCCCCGGTCAGTTGATCTGTTTTACGCTCTTGATAAGCTTGGATCCAACCGTATTGGAACGGACCGCTGGCGTACCAGGTGCGTGTCTGGGAAGGAAAAGTAAACGAAGTCGCTTCTCCATAGATACATTTAGGACCCTTGGCCGGTATCCGGTAGCGGAAGGCCACTCCATCATCAAATTCTTGTAATTCCACGTGGAACATCGTCTGTCCCTGCCGTTGGACTACATATGTTTTTATACCGTCTTGGGTAGTATTGGTCGCGGGTTTAAAGGTTACATCTTTTCCTAACCATTGATTGTCCACATTCAATCCCAAGGGAGAAGGTGATATAACCAACTGATCTTCATAACGAACTTCATAAGATAAATCCTGATTGTTCAACAAAAGATTCATCCGTGCTTTTTGTGCCCAGCCGGCTTCTGTGCTCATGCCCAGCAACAAACATAAACCTACATATATCCGTTTCATATCTATTTTTTTAGTGTTCCCATTGATAAGATTTTTAAGTTGGTGAGGCTTTATCCAAGCAGGTAAAACCTATTCAGCGGAATACGGATTTAGGTACTTGGGAGTATAAATCCCGTTACAAATTAATTTTTTGACATCTGTCGAAAAGCTTTACTACATATATGGAAAAGCTTTTTGACAAATGTGCTAAAGCTTTTCGACGGATGTGCTAAAGCTACGTTCTTACTGGCAAGCATCTCGTAATATATGATGTACACCTTCCGATATCCGCTGAACGGTTGTATTTGTTTACTCGATTACAAACCAAGTATATCCTTTGGCAGGGATTGTTACCGTCAGTTTCACTTTACTGTTACAATCCAGCGAGTAGGCTTTTGCCTGGCCTTCCTGTTCCCGAATCATGGCCTGTCGTTTTAATCCGGTATAATATAAAGGCAATTCTATCTGTCGGGTTATCTCCTGATCTGTCGGATTGAAGAACATGGCTAAGCCTTTCTCTTTTCCTTTCGGATCGACATGCATCAATCCGTCCCAATCGCGGGCATCAGGTTTACGTAAATGAATGATGTCGCTATTCAAAATACGGCGATATTTCTTATACCACTGGATGATTTCCGTTACAACTTGTTTGGTTTCCGGTGTATCATACAGTCGGGGACCGCGGTAACAAGCTTGTACTCCGGCTCCATAATTCTGGAACATCAACGTCTTATACTCATACAAATGTTCATGCAACGGTTCTAAAGTAGCTGCTTTGCCACCGCCATGATATTCTACCAAAGGAACAAAGCTCCATAAAGAAGAAGGGATACGTTCCCAGGTACAATCATAATTCAACTGGCGTGTATGAATCAGCTGGCGGTCACGAGGTAAAGACCAGTTTACTTCTCGATACCCGATACTTGTTTTGGTCGAACCGTTCAAGAAATAGAAGTCGGGTACATTCAGGTAAATGCCGTTCTCACACATCCAGTGATACAGGTCGGTTATCTTATAAAACTGGTTCCATTGTGAATCATTTAAGCCTTTATGATGGCTGTGTGTTGTTGAGGCACAAACATCTCCCGGATAAGAACCGTCGTGTTCAAAGCAACGCATGCCTGTCTTCTCGAAGAAAGTCTTGATCTTATTGAAGTATTCATATCCCCAGTCGCTACACAGACAAGGCGAACTTCCGAAGCGCATACCACCTCGTTTACCGGTTTTCGGGTTGATGACATCAACTTCATCACTGATCCAACGGCTGGCCAGTAATGAATAGCAACCCATTTCGATACCTTTGCTACGGGCGTAATCAACCAGTTCCTTGAACTTGGCAATGTTTTCTTCCGAAATGTCTTCGGCATTGGCTCCCGAACCGAAGCTTAGGATAATCATTTCGTATCCGGTTTCCGCACATTGATCTACGGCAGTCCGGACAACAGCCGGATCACTGGATGTCAGATGCATGAAAATCGGGTTTTCCGTTGTCCAAGGAGCAATTGTCTTGTAGAAATGACGGGTAAACAATCCTTTTCGTTCCCGGTCAAAGCTGTCAAAAGGCATCTCATAAACCCGGAACGAACTGAATTTTCCTTTTCCCGGTATCAGTTGATCCGGTCCGATTTGTGGAGATACGTCCAAGATACAAGGAGTTTCCAACGGATAATTCCGTTGTGAAGTATATTCCGGATCTTCCACCCATTTTTCGGTAATATCTGTATCCCGTTCCGTAAATGTTCCTTTGCAGTTATAATCACTTTCGATATGGATGTTTGGTAATAAGAATTTGGAAGGATCACCATCGCTGGGCGACTCCGGTTCGGCAAAGGCCAGATATTCCAGTTTGAAATGATCTACATTGATTGGTAAGGAAGAACCGTTTTCTACTTCAAACCATTTCCGGATGACCGGGATATGATCATAAATGGCGAAGTGCAGCTTTAATGTAACCGAACTCAGTTCTTTATCTCCTCGTAACGTAAAGACAAGCTCCTGCCCTGTCGGCATTTCCTTATTCAAAGCCCAGCGGCTTCTTGCCCATCGGATTGTTTCCTCGATCGGTTTGATTTCAAAGTCTTCTACCAGGAATGATTCTGGAATTGTATGCAGATCGTCCAGCCATTCATTCTTCAGATAACCTCTTTCGGGTTGTCCGGCTAAACCACCGATACTCCATTTCTTGCCATCAATCCAAATATAACCTTCGTTGCTGACTGCCCGAAGCAGACTTTCTCCCAGCATCCGGTTGGTATAATCTACGGTTGCCAGGTTCGGGAAGACTCGGAAAGTACGGGAAACCATTTCATTGGCGATAACAATCCCTTTCCCATCGGGCGTACGATAAATACTCGACTTTGATTTCTCGGGAGTGAGCAGCCAGTCAAAGTCGGTCTGATCAGAAAGCAAAGCACTCCATACTGGCAGCTGACCGATCTTTTGCTGTAATTGTTTTACGACTGCATCCTGTTGCTGAGGTCCTTCACCCAAAGCATTCGCGTCTACTAATTCCGGTTTTTCTCCGGCATACGTTACTTGTGGATTGACCAGCAATACTTCGTCTCCACTTGCTCCGTCGGAAGTTGGATCAACAAACAACTCCAGCAAACCTCCTTTCTCCAGATTGACATCTACGGCCTTAAATCCGTCTGACGACCGGAGTAATCCGCTGTTATAGATCTCTTTTCCATCCAGTTTCAACTGGACGATAACAGATCCTTTACCTATTTGATTATCTGAACCCACAAGTCCTTTGAATTGTTTGGAGTCTTGTTCTTGTGCGAACAAAAGCTTACAGCCGTCCACCAAAGGCTGGACTACAAGCGAAGGATCATTCGGCTTTACAGAAGAAGCTGTTACACCTACTTGGGCTGTAAAGCGAATCCCTTTCCCATCCAGTTTGATCTTGGCGATACTTTTAGCCTGCAATCCTAAAACATCAGTGCGTGTTTGTCCGTTAACGACTGCCGGTTCTCCTACAACCGTTTTCCCATTTACCACGCTTCCATATTCCTGCCAGATCTTTGATAAGTCCAGATCATTTAATCGGATGCTCTGCTGGCTGTATGCTTGCAAACAGAACGCCAGTGCTCCTGCTATTATTAATTTCCCCCTCATTCTCTATTTCTTCTTTTTATTATCTATATTATTAGGCTTTATGATAAGATGAATAGACCAAAGCCTGCTAACTTTATTTCATGTCGTTCATGAATATCGAATGTTCTTTCTCCGGTTTATCTTCGCTCCAATAGCGGAAGTATTCGATTTGGAATTCACCTCCGTTGTCGGTATCGCTGGGTAAACCCCACCAAGAAGGAAAGGCTTCACTATCAAAGTTGATGGTTTCTGGTGAATGCCAGAAGTCATTCTTTCGTCGACGGATTTCCTTTCCGTCCACATACCAGACCAGTTCGTCTCTTGTCCATTTTAAACCTGCCACAAATGAACGCTCAACCCACGGTATCTCACTCATAAATTCTACATGGTCACTGATCTGTAAATCATGGGTTTTGATAATATAGTGTGAGGTCGCAAAGTAGGTCTTTGGATAATTAGGTAATGAATCATGACGTCCACAGATTTCGAAGATATCAATTTCCTCCTGTTTGATGGAGTCCTGAACATACAGCCAAAATGCACTCGATAATGCGGAATTCATCGGTCTGCATTTGATTTCGAAGAAACCGTAAAGCACTTTCTTCTTACTTTGGACAGCTGCAGAAGTAAATGTATGATATCCTTCCGGAGCATTTGGAACTTGTTCCCGCTTCCCAGAAAGAATCAGCTGACCGTTTTCCACCCGTACATTCTCCCGGCGGAAGAGTGAAGGCTGTCGTCCGATCCAAGTTGGATTATGATCAAACCATTTCGCCGTATCTAAAGATGTGCCTTCAAACTCATCACTGATTTCTTCATTATAAGTCCAATGCTCAGTACCCATTGGAGCAACAGGAGCCGGAAATGCTGAATCTGTTTTTACGGAACAAGACGTATAAATACTTGCCAGCAAACAAGCTATACCGGTTTTTACGGACATACATAATACAAGTCTTCTATTTTTCATGATCTTCGATTTTATGAATCGGTACACAAACCGTGAATGCCATATTGAAACAAAATACAAAAAAAGGAATTATTTCCCTTTCTCTTTATAACAAAATAGAGGAATATTCATCTAATTCCGATATTTTATGGCTCTCTTTGACAACATGGACTTCAGATCTATAATGCAAAATAGGATAAGTAATAGAAAATCTCTATTTAATCCTTATCTCCGAATACAACTTTTAGAGAATCGGATGAATAGTTGCTTAAAGATTCTGATGGACGGATTTCAACCGTTGTTTTACCATAGGGTTGAATTGGAGACAGCTTGGCTTTTCCCAACACTGTTTCTTTACCGTTCGCATTACTTACAATCCGTACGCTCGTCTGTTTAGAGGCTATTTGACCAAAGTTCTCAACAACTACTTTTATCTGGGATTTCCCGTTGGCTGTGATTACTTCCGGTTTCCGGGCAGATAATATCGGCTCGATATATTTTACCCACGGAAGACGCGTATAACCGAATAGCATTTCTCCGTTCTTCTTTTTCCCAAGAAGTTTCGGAGCAAATTCATCTTCTGTGATACCATTTCCTTGACCGTCGAAGATGACGATCAGATTCTTACCCGACTGTTCTGTGCGGATTGGTTTGCAGCCTCTTCCAAAGTTGACTTCCGTGGAGGCTCCGAAACGTAAAGACGGAATATCTATTTCTGTTTGCGGATTAAAGTTGGATTCGGCCTTGATCAGAAGACGGATTTCTTTCGTCTTGGCTGTAATAGGCTTTTTATCTAATAATGTCATCAGAACTCCCGGATTCAAAGGAAGGCTGATGTTCTTTGAGCTGTGCCGATCGTTCGGCTTATCTTCATTCTTTAAGGTATCGATAACTGCGAAGTTGGCTTGAATGGCCCGGCCTTGTTCGTCTTGGAAGATCTTGATCCGTTCATATTTAAACCAATCTTCTTTGGTCCCGTCTTTGTGTACGGCAATACCAGGCATATAAGCTTCTCCCGGGTCTGTTACCCATTTGACTCCGTCTTTAGAACGCAGATAAAAAGCGACGCGCCCCAACCAGTCATTGACAATGGCATGATATTGAACGGAATCTCTCCATACAACAGGATCTTCGAATTCTCCTTCCACCGGAGGATAAATTCGTTGGTCGCTGATCTGGTTATAGGTTGATAATCCGTCTTGGCTGATCCATACACCGCCTCCACGGCAAACCATCAGATACGAACCATCTTCTCGCTGTGTAAAGGTAAGGTTGGATAATCCTTCGATGATTTTCCGGCCGCGAGGATCAAAATCGAATGTATGTTTTGTCCACGGGCCATTCAGATTGTCCGATAAGTAATAATGATCAATCACATAAATCACATATTTTCCTGACCGGGTTTTGAATGCCTCCGGATTATGTCCTGGACCGATCGTATCCTGAATGTGATACGGACCGAAACGATTATCAGAAGTTGTATGATAAACAATGGAACGAGGCCATTCGTGATGTCCTTTGGGAGAATCTTCCCGCCAGCCACAAACGAACAGATGATATTTTCCATCTTCACCTTTCAATATATTTCCACCCCAATAAGAGCGGATACGATCTTCTATACCATTGTCGATAAAGCGGGGAACAACTTCCTTTGCTCCCCATGTATCAGCAGATAGTTTTCCTTCGGGCATGGGTTGAAAGCGGTCTGCAAAACGTCCGCCTTTTACTAATTGGCTCCATGAAGCCGGTCTTTCTCGTTCTGTAATCTGGGCCATTACCATTGTACTGGTACTCAAAAGAGCCAGCATACATCCTATCCATTTTTTCATACATCAGCTGTTTTTATAAGTTACGTTTTCCATGATTTCCGGTTGTTTTGAATAAGTCCACAGCAAGTGAACGCTCACATCAACAATCCAATGCAAAAAAAGGAGTTATTTCCCTTTGTGTTTATAACAAAACAGTGGAATAGTAACACAATTTCGATATTTATTGCTCAATATGTACCGAATGGATACCGGCTCCTTGCAATGTTATAGTCTTTTCCTGACCGGAAACGGCTTGCATACATTGTAGCTGATCATCTCCGGTTGTCTGAACCTGAATGTCCCAACCGGAGGAAGTTGGCTGTATGGATAGAATATCTGTTGTATTGGCCTCAGGACGTACGGCCAGGCCGGCTGCACAATGAATATTCTCTACATGATAACGGCGGACCGGAACCATAAACTTCTTGTCGCCATAGCAGAATTCTGCTTTCACCTCGTCAGAATCATTTTTCCAGTCTGTATTCAGAAGAAGAAGGGTACGGCGATTTCCTTCATCCCATACCGTAAAACCGACATGCGGCGAAGCGGAGATCCAACCTTTTTCGGGTTCTTCCTGGATAGATGAAGCGGCTAAGGTGTGCATGGTCTCTTCGTATGCGGAAACCAATGAGGAGGCTATGGGATAATCCGGAGTGGCAAAGTAGATAATCCGGCCACTTCCGTATGGAATTTCATGTTTGCCTGTCATCGACCGATAGTCGTCTCCCAACATTTCCCGGATGATCTGGTCGTTCTCGGGGAATCGGGTGGGCTGGTCCGGTTGCAGTTCGGCATTCAGGTGAGCGGCCGACAGCAGCAAGGTCCCTCCGTCGAAGACATACTTTTGGATTCTTCGGAAATCATTCTCGTCGTAGGTGTTCCAGCCTAAAAAGAGCATGAGTTTGTAACGGTTCATGACATCCTGTGGAGCTTCAACCGGCAGCAAATCAACCGGTCCGTAAGGGGTTGAGGTAAACCATCCGTCCGGTCCGCAGGCATTGACTGTGTTCTCCGGGAAGAATACCCGCAGCAAGTCAAAGCTTTCACAGGCCTGGTTGAATTTCCATTTGTCTCCGTCTTGCGACCAGACAGATCCGCGGACAAACGACTTCCAGGCATCATTCCGTCCTTGGATAACGGCTATCCGGCTTTGTAGATCGCCTCGACGTGTATGTGTCTCGATGTAATCGAGGATCTGGTGTTGTGCGAACAGATGGGCTTTGCCGGATTCCGAATACCGGTCGTTGGCATATTCATCAGTCCACAAGGCTTCTTCGGTATTGATATGGGATGAACCATGCATATAGGCAACGGCCAGTGACATATAATGGCGCAACGCATGCTTCGGATCGGTAAACGGGAAAGATCCCCATTGCATGGCGTGTAATGAACCGTAAAGCGGACGGTTGTATGCACGGGAAGCTCCTCGTAGAGAAGACAGGATGATTTCTTCCGGTCCATACATTTGTTCGGCTCCCAGCCATTCGTATCCGGCCTGATAGAAGTAACGGAACAGAGACGACGGACCGGTGTGGCGCGTACTTTCTCCTTTTGAATACTGCAGGTTGGCAACGAACTGACGGGCTCCGTCGGCCATATCGGTTATGCCTTGCGGATCGTAATGGATAAAGGTGCCATGGTCGGTATAGATCGGACGGTGTTTGGCAAAGATGCCACCGTAAGGACGGGTGCGGGCGGCCATATCCGAGAACAAACCTTGGTATTTGAAATGCTGCCAGTAGTAATACCCACCGTCGTTCTCGTGTGCCTGCTTCCCTTTGAACTGGGGAGAAGCCAACGTCTCTAACGACGGATTGATACGGCTTCCGGCTAATGTCCGGCCTTCTACTTGCCAGGCATACGGTATCTTCAGCTGACTGAGCAATTGGGTATAATGACGGATGATTTCCGGATCGGCTATCCGGAATCCGCTCCATTGATAAGACGGACGGAACTGGTACCAGTTTCCGACACGCTGACTGATATACCATTTGAAGAAGTAGTCGTAAGGCACGTACTGTTTGTCGATATAAATCTCGTCTCCCGATGAAAGATAGATGGATTCGGTTGCCTTGTCGATCACTTGCCGGACTTGTACCTCTTCTTTCCGGTTTCCGTCGTCGAAGCATAACGAGATGGGTCGTCCGGCTACTTCGGCACGGAATTCAACGACATGTAGCCCTTCTTCTTCGAAGACATACGTCTGTTCTTTCGGGCTGGCTGCTCCGCTGGCTTGTACGTGCAAGGAGACCTGAGGACGATTGGTTTCGACCAATACTCCAAACGCTGTCTGTTTGGTTACGTATTTGGGAACGGAGATGACTTCATAGTCGCGGGCATATTCTTCGATTACTTCCAGCCGTTGCAAGGCATACGGATAGGCTGCCCGATGAGGCTCTTTGAGTAAAGAGAGTTTCAGGTCTCCGTTTCCTTGCAGGGAGTCGGGTAAGGGAATATAGAAGTCGGCTACGTTGGAAGCCCGGTCGAACATATTTCCCTGGAAGATCGTCTTTCCGTTGAACTCCAGTTTCCACATCGGCCAGCTACGAGTGGCCAGGTTCACTCCCACCCAGTAATTGAAGTTGTCGGCTTTCTGGGCAAATTGGGTGAATGGAATGGAACAGACCTGTTTCTTTCCCTGTGTCAGCCGGGGAGCTTCTACCCAACAGGCTCCGCTGAAGTGAGTACCACCGATACGGATCAGCGCACAAGCAACAGGACGATTCAACTGAAAAGTACTCGAAACGGCCTGTTGTTTGCCGGTTCCTTCCGGAATAGGCATGTACAGAACCGAATCCGGCTGGTCATAAATATCGTCTGCCGCCCGTCCGGCTTTCGGATAAAACAATTCGATTTCCAGACCAAAGTCACCGTCCGGAGAAACCGTCAGGTCTTGTTTCCTGACGACCGGAATGGTTACCGTCAGTTCTCCCGGTTTCAATAGCGAACCACTGATCCGATAATAGGCATGTCGTTCAAACGGATCATTATCTCCTTTAAAATACAACGAATACCGGTCTTTCTTCCGAATGATTGAATCCAGGTTATCGTCAATATAGAATTCCGATCTTCTGAACATTTCTTCTCCTCTGCTTTCGAAGGGTTCCGGCATCTGGATACCGCCTACAACACGCAGAAACTTCCGGGTCGGAATCGAACCTTGTCCGATCTGTACGGTTTGTGTAATTCCCTGATCCGGTTGAAGCAGATACGCTTCCTGTCCCTTTTCGGGGGTAAAGACAACGGTCCGGATTTCTTTCCAGGAGGTATCAGCCTTGACTGCGGATGAAGAGAAAAAGCTAAGACTGAAGAAGAGGATGAATATGTTTTTCATACCTATTAAACGATTGATAAAGTTGTGCTTATTCATTTTTATGGATTAAATCTTGCGGATAAAGATAATGTTTTTTGGGGAATTGATGAAGTGTTCATGTAAATAACTTAAAAACTAATAGTATTCCAAGATAAATTGTCTTTTTCTTCATTCAGGGCTGACTTGTGATAATTTTGGGGAATGTCTAAAAAGTATTTGTCTTTAGAGTGTCAAATGGATAATTATAAAAGATCATAGGAGTAATGAAAATGTTCTTTTTATTAGAAAAAGTATAATTTGGAAACTATCTTAGACGGAAAGGAAATATCTGTAGATAAAAACGAAAACCAGTAAAAATGATTGTAATACGTCGGTCTTATAACTGTTTTCAAGAAACACATAAGAATTTTTGTTTTTGATAGATTGAATTATAGATATTATCTATAATGAAAGGATTTAAAGTGCTGTGTTGATATTTTTGATAAAAAGATTGTCAATAATTGAAAAAATCCTCTATCTCATATCCATGATTT